>JAEEGK010002317.1_pt1 | contig 47717 bp, 42 predicted proteins | sample 8958771 | NCBI WGS metagenome assembly JAEEGK01 (sample SAMN16246547, study PRJNA631951) | gut metagenome | biome: gut microbiome; feature: rumen; material: SC-attached | host: Bos | place: Iran: Karaj | collected 2018-10 | reverse complement strand
GCATTCTGTGCAAGCAAGTGTAATTCTTGTACGCATTATCTCACCTCCGGCGTGTACTCTTCTAAATCGCCACAATAATTTTTTGCATAAAAAAAAGACGTAAATCTCATGTCGCTTGTCTAATATAACATACTGTTTTATCTTCGTCAACGATATTTTTATATGTTTTTTTATTGAATAAAAAAGCGAAAAGCCCGCATAACATGCAGGCTTTTAATCACTTCTTTTATTTACCCGAACTTCTCAGCCTCATCGCCCCTTATCCGCAGCCTTTTATTGCAGTCAGCGTTTAACGAAGCGTGTAAAGTTTTAATCAAGTACCTTTTTAAAAGCAGGAATAATCTGTGCTACCACAACAGCCTTAAGCAGATCGAGTGGAATAAAAGGCACGAATCCAAGGAGGAATCCCGTCTTAAGATCATATCCCATAGAATGCATAAGCCAGAGCATTCCGACAACATCAATAATAAGCACACCTATTATCGCACAAACTGTGTATCTGATTCGATTATATGTTTTTCCTTTAATAATAGGAAGAACAAGCATTACAATCGGAAATGCCCATGTATATGCTCCGTAAGGTGCCACAAGATATCCGACTCCGGCGCCTCCTCCGATAAATACGGGAAGTCCGACAACACCAAGAAGGAACCATACTATTCCTATAAGAACAGATTCTCCTAAAGGAAAAAGAAGCGCTATCAGAAATACCATAAAATTCATAAGTGTGATCTTAGGCGCCATAGGAAGCGGTGTGGGAATACTCATATAAGCCGACACACACAAAAGCGCTGCGAACAACGCGCATATAACAAGTCTCTTCGTTGAAATCTTCTTTTCAATAGCAGTATTTACGTTTTCCATATCAAGTCTCCTTTTCTTTTCCACAAGATAGAATAATGGAAAGATTTTTGATTGTCAACCATAATTATTTTGTAGTTGACAATTTCTTTTTTCAGGTTAACAATAGGAAAGACTCATTAATACATGCAAAAGAAATGAAGGTAAGAGACATGACAACTGTAAACGTAGAAGAATTGGCCAAAAAAATAATGGAGGGCTACAAGATCACCAAAGAAGAAGCCCTAAGCCTTGTCGACGCACCCCTTGATGAGCTGTGCGCACAGGCTGATAAATTAAGAGAGCACTTTAACGGCAACAATTTCGATATGTGCGCCATTATGAGTGTAAAGGGAGGCAGATGCAGCGAGAACTGCAAGTTCTGCGCCCAGTCCCAGTGTTCCAAGGCTGAAATTCCCTCTTTTGCAATAAGAGATAGGGATTATGTAGTAGAAGATGCCAAAAAGCACGATGGAATCGGCATCTCACATTATTGTCAGGTATCATCGGGAAGAAAGCTTAATAAAAGCGAGATCGCACAGATATGCGACAATGTAAAAGGCATAGTAAAGGAAACAGGCTTGATTCCTTGCGTTTCGCTTGGCCTTATAGACAAAGAAGATCTGGAAGCATTAAAAGCTGCCGGGGTTAAAAGAGTCCACAACAACATCGAGACAAGCCCCGCACATTTTAAAAAGATCTGCAGCTCACATACAACAGATGACAAGATCAAGGTTATGAAACTCGTTAAGGAAGCAGGCCTTGAGCTCTGTAGTGGCGGTATCTTCGGAATCGGAGAAACCTGGGAAGACAGAATTGACATGGCAATGGAACTTACAAACATTCAGCCGGACTCAATCCCCATCAACATGCTAAAACCCATACAAGGTACACCGATGGAAAGCAGAGATATGCTTGAAAAAGATGAAGTCAGACGGATAGTTGCCATCTTTAAATTTATCCTGCCCAAATCATCCATAAGATTCGCCGCAGGGCGTGATGTTCTGGATGACACAGGCATATGCTGCTTTAAAGGCGGATCAAATGCCACTATAACCGGCAACATGCTGACCGTTAAAGGAATCTCCGTAGAAGAAGACCTTAAAACCATTGAAGAACTCGGCTATCGCCTTGCATAACCCGGCATTTTTATATTTTCACTATGCGATTTATTATATCCGCAGCCAATCTATTCTTAGTGACGGGAGCTTCACCCGGAGTGAACAGCCCCGTCGCTATTTCTTTTAACTCCTTGGGAAAAGAGCTTATATCTGAATCAAAGTTAATCCCGATCCCCACAACTATCCATTGCACAAACCCGGTTTCAAACTCGGTCCCTGCTTCTGTCAGAATACCGCAAAGCTTCTTATCTCCGATAAACAGATCGTTTACAGGCTTGATCCTCGGACGCACTCCGGAGAGCGCTTCAACCGCATCGCACACGCTACTTCCAACCTTCAAAGTCACGGCATCCGACGTAAGCTCAATTCCATCCATATATTCAGGTCTTAGAAGTATGCTCATATACAGCCCGCCCCTCGGGGAATAGAAGCTGTGGTCCTTCCTTCCTCTTCCCATGGTCTGCTCATTTGCGATTATGACAGAGCCATGTTCACCTCCCGCTATAGCAAGCTCTTTTGCCAGGCGGTTCGTAGAACCAACCACATCATAAACGCATATAAGATCCTTGCCCTGATATGCACTCATATGCTCCTTGTCAAGGCACGCAACTATGCCTGCGGCGGAAAGAATATCATTGGAATCCTTAAGCATGTACCCTTTGTTGCTCACTGCTTCGATATCATATCCCTGCTTGCGAAGTTCATTGACCGCCTTCCATACTGCGGTTCTTGACAAAGAAAGTGACTCCGCAATCCCTTCGCCGGAAATATATGTTCCTTTATTTAATTCAAGAAATTCAAGTACCTTTTCTTTGGATGCCATAGAACCCTCTCATCATTCGATAGAAACGCCGCCGTTATCATAATTTATGCGGTATATCCTGCCACTTTCAAATTCTGTTCCTTCTTTAAATAAAGGAGCAAAAAGATCTTTCGAGATCATTTCATTATCTTCTATATATAAATACGAAGCGTGGCTCCGGGCAATCTTATCTGAAAGCGCCTCCGTGCTGTCCGATTCAGCCATAAAGCCGTCGTACACAAGCGCAACAGGAGAAGCCTTGCCACTTATATATGCATTGTGAACCCAGTGATAAGTGTGACCGTCCCTCATCACAAGAACCCTCTTCCCCCACAGTTCTTTATCGGAAAAGACTTTATCAGCCAATACCTTGCCATCTTCTCCGACCATTTCATCCACATACGCAGCATTCTCCCTCATATCCTGTTTATGATCAAAAAGATATCCGTAAATGCCTTTGTAATCAGAAGTCAGAAGCACAAAAACCGCAAAGAAGCAGCACGCAAGCGCTCCGGCAGGCTTCTGCGCCTTCTTATAAAAAATACTTATAAGAAGATACAGCCCGCCAAGTGCAAAGGGACAGCCATATCTTGCGATGGATACTGACATAGCGTAAGCATCAAGGTATTGATCCTCAGTCATAAATATAGAAATATGTGCAAGGAATATGATTCCATAGGTCAAAAGAGCTGTCGCCCCAAGAAACGCCGCAAGTCTTATCGCCTCTTTCTTGTGGACCGCCTTAACTATCGCAAGCACGGCCAACAGGACAAATATTATAACTACTGCAACGCCTGTAGAAATATCAAAAGTAACGTTACTGTCAGCGTGCATAGGCATTGACCAAAATCCCTGCATGAAAAACTTAGCCTTATCGGCAGCATTGGCAGGAGCTTCGTATGCTCCGGAAGTTGCCATCTTAATGCCGGCCCCCGTAAGCTTTGCAACTCGCCTGTTTATAAGACAGAACACAAGCCAGCTAACGTAAACCGCGCCGCTTCCAAGAACAGCCGGTATCATCTTCTTACTCTTTTGGCTATTAATAACAAAATAGAATACCAGCGCATATATCGCCCATTCTATTCCGACGGACTTGGTCAAAAGAAGCATCGAAGTTATGAGGAATATCCTAATATAATAGAAAACCTCATCGCACTTTTCTCTGTCATAAATAAAATACAAAAGCGCTCCGTACACGATGCCCATAGTGATGTCCGCGGGAGTTCCGTAGTACACAATACCACTGAATATCCCCGGAAAAAGAACTATCGAAGCAAATGAAAGTAAGAGTATAAAGCCTTTGGACAGCACCGGCAAAAGAGATCTCTTTTCGCCGGAAGCCTTATCTTTTCCCAAACAAAAATAAGCATCCACGCCTTCCTTAACAGCCCCGTAAAGAGGAAGCAGGAAAACAAGATTCATCGTAAAATAGCCAAAAAACTGAAGGCTCTCATCATAGCTTTTACCTGAAATCCCTGCAAAAAGCGCCTTTATCAGAGAACCTGCCGGAGGATAATCCCCAAATTCAGGTGATACATTGCCGTATTTTCCCGGAAAACCGCCAAGATAGTAAAGCTGCTTAACATCAGATGACCAGAAATTGATGTCATCCCACCAGTTAAAGACCAGATCGGAAGTAAGTAATCTTACCGCCAAAAGAAATACACCAAAGACCACAACCTGAATCCATGGCACAGTCCTTAAAACGCCAACCAGGATTTTCTTTTTATAAAGAAATATTGTTGTCAGGATAATAAAAATCGCAGAAATAACTCCGATCAACCCAATGCCTCTTGCAAATGCAAGCACATAAAGCGCAAGCATCATTACTACCATGGAAACCGGAAGTGTATTATAGATTGTCTCTTTGTATCTGTATGATAAAACGGCGGATAACATAAGTATCGCCGCTATTCCAAGCCCAAAATTCATAGTCTGTCCATCCTTTACATTTCAACATTATAGTATGAGGAGGCAGACAAAAGCAATTTCTCTCTTGTAATCTTAATTTTTTATAAAGTCATCGGTTTTTTGATAAAAATATGTTGACAATTGACCAAATAAAAATATAATGTAAGTAACTAAAGGTGGCTAAACATGCCCTCGTGCGATTGATGCCAATGGAATGGCAGAATCTACATTGCGCACGTTATCAAGGAAGAAAGGAGGGGCACGTATGGCAGGCATATCTTTAAATGGCGTATATAACCATTTCATACAGGATTACGTATCCAAAGATGTCACACATGCTGACGCGCATCGCAAGGATGAGCTTCGGGATGTGTATAAGTCTATTGCTAAACATAACAAACAATCCCCTCTTTATCTTTTGACCAATGACGACGAATCACGCAATGATGCGATTGATATAAAAGAACGCGCAAGGCAGCTTCAGGGTAATATTTTCAGCTTGAGCGATCAGGATGACAGATCTTCCCTAACTCACACCTCTGCTTACACAACTGACCAGAACAGAGTTGCCGCTTCTTATATAGGCAAGACTCCGGATCAGGACGTGGGCGTTATCGGATTTGACATCGAGGTAACCCAGCTTGCTTCCATTCAGATCAACCGCGGGCATCCCCTTCCTATGGAAGAAGCTTCCGCACTTTCTACAGGAAGCTATGCATTTGACGTAAGACTTGGGAATCAGGAATTTGAATTCCAGTTTAATATCTACGATTCAGACAAGAACATAGATGTACTTCAGAAACTGGAAAGACTTATAAATAAAGCTGATGTAGGTTTATCAGCCAAGATCACGGAATTCGAGAACGGGTTTGGTGCACTTGAGATAGCTTCTCACAGAACCGGACTTAGAGAAGATTCTCACAACCAGTTCGATATATACGAGACTTCCGGCGATCTCAGCAAAGGATCCGTTTCAACACTTGGTCTTGATAATATTGTAAAACCGGCAACAAACGCCCTCTTTACTCTTAACGGAGAGGAAAAGAGTGCTGTATCCAACCACTTTACGGTTGGTTCCAAATTCGACATACAGATCAGCGACGTGACAGATCCGGGCAAACCTATACATGTAGGTGTTATGAAGGATAACGAAGCGCTTCGCCATCACATAATGTCGATCATGGAAAGCTACAACAGATTCATTACCGACCCTGTGGGAGTTGAGAACGATAAGTTCAAGAGTGACAGAGTAAAGAATGAAGCGATCGGCATTGCCAAGCTTTATATGACAGGCTGTGAAGATATTGGTCTATCATTTACAAGCGAAGGTACCATAAATGTCGACGAAGAGATGTTAAAGCAAGCCATCGAGGCATCACTTGATAACAAGCAGCTTTCATCTATCAAGAACTTTACGGATGCACTAATTAAGAAGGCAAAAGACATATCGGTTGATCCCATGAAGTACATAGACAGGCCGGTTGTTAATTACAAAAATCCCGAATCAACCAAGAATGTCGCATCACCTTACATAACAAGCGAATATTCAGGAATGATGTTCAATAACTACAGCTAAGATAAGGCACCCTTAAGTCACCTATCCGCGGGTAGGAGACTTGATCTCATAGAAAAGAAGCAGCACGCTCCATCAGCGTGCTGCTTCTTTGTGTTTAGTCTTTAAGAGATGCGCACATATCAAGCGCAGCCCTTACAACCTGATCCATATTGTAATACTTGTACTGACCAAGTCTTCCGCCAAAGAGGATATTGGGAAATTCCTTGGCAAGTTCTGTATACTTCATGTAAAGCTCATTGTTCTTGTCATCATTCATAGGATAATAAGGCTCATCACCATGCTTCCAGTCTGCAGGATACTCTCTTGTGATGATAGTTCCCTTGCCCTGACCGTACTCAAAATGCTTGTGCTCAATGATCCTGGTGTATGGAATCTCCCTCTCTGTATAGTTAACAACCGCATTACCCTGATAATTGTCAACATCCGGAAGATCCTCAGTCTCGAATCTAAGAGATCTGTACTCAAGAGTTCCGAGCTTATATCCAAAGAATTCATCGATCATTCCGGTGAAAAGAATCTTACCAAAAGAGTCTCCGTTTACGGATTCAAAAGGCTCAGCAGGAACATTTCCCTCAAGCTTAACAAAATCATAGTAATCAACTCCGGTCTTAACTGTGATGCTGCCGCTTACAGTCTCATCTCCTACAAGGAGCAATATCTTCTCAACCATCTTGGTATATCCACCCATGGGAATGCCCTGGAATCTGTCGTTAAAATAGTTGTTGTCGTAGATAAATCTCATGGGAAGACGCTTAATGATAAACGCGGGAAGCTCTGTGCAATCTCTGCCCCACTGCTTCTCAGTATAGCCCTTAACAAGCTTTTCGTAGATATCACGACCCGCAAGAGAAAGAGCCTGCTCCTCAAGATTATCTGCAGTGAAGGTATCCGTTCCCTTCTTCTCATTGATCTTCTTTTTCTCCTCTTGGGTCTGCTTATCAATAATAGCCTTAGCCTCAGCCGGAGTCTTAATATTCCACATCTTGCTGAAAGTATTCATGTTAAAAGGAAGATTGTAGAGTTCATCCTTATAAACAGCAACAGGGCTGTTGATGTAATTATTGAACTCGGCAAATCTGTTCACATATTCCCATACTTCCTTATCTGATGTGTGAAAAATATGTGCACCGTATTTATGTACATTGATGCCCATCTTCTCTTCTGTATAAATATTACCGGCAATATTATCTCTTTTGTCTATAACGAGCACATCCTTGCCGTTCTCAGCCATGTAACGGGCAAAAACAGCACCGAAAAGGCCTGCTCCCACAACTAAATAATCGTATTTCATCTATTATCCTCCATATCAAATATAGATTTTCATATTCATATCCAAGATGCGATGTCTTAATACAAAAACACCGCGGATTTCATTATACCAAATCCGCGGTGCTTTTAATACCTTTATTATGCTGTGGCCACAGAGAACCTATATCAGTCAGCCTGATACTTATCAAGCTGTGAGAAATCTCCCATCATATCGAGGATCTTCTTACGTCCGGCCTTGTTGAGCTTAACGTACTGCTGCATAACACGATTCTCTACGATCTTCTTTCCAAGATCTGTTCCCTGCTCAAGTGTTGAGAAATCAACGGGGTTAAGGTTAAGACGATCGCACATCTTGATAACTGTGCCGTAAGCCATTCCTTCGATTCCCCTATCTAAAGCGGTAACAAGAGTGCTGTAAGGGATAGACATATCAATAGCAAACTGTCTGACACTCTTGTACTGCTGTAAAATCTCTTTCTTTAAAATCTCAGCTTTAGTCATATTAAAAAAACCTCCTGATATATTTTTATTCACATGTGAATGTCTTTTCTTTTGCAAAGACAAGTCTACCACATTGACGTAATTTCGTCATTCACTTTTTGTGGGAATTTTCACATAAAAATTCATTAAGATTGCCCACTCATTTTTGGCATTTTAACGAAAATCCAGCAAGATACAATAATTTGCTAAAGTGTTCACACATTTTTCACAACTCACAGTTATAATGAAGACTTTTTAACGTTAACGCTTCCAACATCAGACGCACACGCATGCGGCAATTTTCCACACAATAGACGAAAAAACAAACAGCACAAAAGTGCTGTTTATCATAAATTAATGTATGCTTTTTAGTATTTCCGTATATTCTTTCATTCTGTCGAGTTCTTTACTTCTTTTATCCTATTGGACAAAAATGCCAAGACCTCATTGTAGCTATCTTTCGGAATACTATATACTTTATGGACATTTCCATCGCATTGAACGTCAATTGCGCCCATTTTCTTCTTAATGCCCACAACATTCTTGTAGTACACGATCTCTTTTATCATACTGGTATCGGCGGTAAACTCACATCTCTCATCGTAGATGGACAGAACCCCCTCTTTAAATCCACTTGTAACTCTGAATTCGTAGTCAGGATCATCATTTCCAAGAAGAGTATCAAAGCCCTTCCTGTCATTTTCCATAACCATAACAGGCTCTGTCAGACTCATGGTATTAATTCTAAACTCCGCGCCGTTATCCACATATTTGGTAACTCCCGTCTCGATAAGACCGGAAAGTGAGTTAAAATAAGCCTTTATGGCATAGCTTGAATTGACAAGAAGTGTGATAGTCTTATTTCTGACCTTCTGCCTGAACCTGAGCGCATGAAATCCCGCTTTTGTCGCAAAGCAGATGCTCTCTCCGGGCCTGACCTCATAGAGTTCCCTATCATCCAGGAAAACCATCATATTAGGATCACCCATGGACCTCTGGCCAACGCATTCTATCTGTATCACATATTCTTTTCCATCCTCAAAGAGCCTGCTGCCGCACATGGGGCAGAACTTGATCTTGAGGTTCATCTTATCCGGGAACTCCCGATTACAATTAGGACAATTCATGCAGTATCTCCCATCAATCCACACTTTTTAGCGGCTTGTCCTTTTTTATGTTTCTCCGCTCTCATTTTGCTCGTCGGAAGAAGAGTTAAGCAGATTCTTGACAACCTCATCGGTTTCTCTAAGCTCAGAATCAAAGCCGGAAGCATTGACATTGATAATGTCGCGCTCTCCCTCTGATTGAGAATCATCTCCCGCTCCAAGCCACACACCGTCAGGCTTAAGGTATCTCATAACCTGTCCCATGCTAACTTCGCCCTTGGGTGCTATTACCACGTCAAAAGACCTGTCGCTCCAAGGAAGTTTCATGGCATTGGTATCTCCCCAGGCAACATCATCTGCAAGCCTCTTGGAAATACCGGCTTCAAAAGAATTTCTGCACACTCCGGCTATAAAAGTCTCCGGACAGCTACTCTTTATGTACGAAGCCGTGGATCCGAAACCGCAGGTGAAATCAACAACTCTAAGACTTCCCTTCTTTTCTTTTACCATGGCGATGACTTCGTCAGCCACTTCAAACCAGGGAAGCGAATAGCCCCAGATGTCAAAGCCCCATTTCTCCTTAAATTTCTCTCTTCCACGTTCAAGGGCATCCTCTTGCCCCTCAAAGCCGGATCCTCCGTTATGATAGACAAAAGCATTCTTGCATACAAGCTGCGCAAAGCCTGCTCTGGCAAGCCTGATTCCAAGATCGTCGTCCTCAAAATATCCGGGTGAAAAGACTTCATCAAACACCTTCAGATCCTTGGCAACTTCATTGATCGCCTGACAGGATACAAGAAGAGCAAAGCCCGTAAGTCTGAATCTCTTAATATATGCATTTCTCATTGGATATGAATGATCGTGAGCATAGGCTTTAAAAATCTCATAGCTCTTCTCAAAGCCAAGCTCTCTGTGCCACATATCCTTAACTTCTTTTCCCGCGTATTTGTAGAATTCGGAAGGAGGAAGCTCTTGAAGAGAAGCACTGTTGGAAAGAGGTCCCACAGCGCCAACGTCCCTGTTATCGTAAAGCCCCATCCTTAGGAAGAAAAGAGCATTTCTGGTAAGACATGCATCGTTATTCAGATAAAAGATATCATTTTCCTTGTTGCAGTATTTGGTACCGAGATTGCACCCCTTGGGGAAACCAAGGTTTTCATCGCAGGCGATGACCTTTATATCAAAATCCGAATTATCTTTTTTATCCCTGAGATACTCAACAACACCCTCCTCAGTAGAGGCGTTGTCCACAACAACTATCTCGCAGCTACTCTTTGGAACATACTTCTCGATCGACTCGATACATTTTTTCAGAAGCTCAAGGTCGTTGTAGGACAGGATCATAATGCTGGTATTGCGCACTCTAAATCCCGGAGAATTGATTATTTCGTCAAAAGAATCCTCTATAACCCTCCTGTCCTCTGTATTATCGCAGTAGAAAAGAGCTCTCTCCATGCACAGATACGCCTTGTTAACATTGATATCCTTGTAGTATAGTCCAAGCATGTAAAAAAGCTCGTAGTTCGAGCCATCATAGGCAATTCCACGAGCTAAGGCATCAAATTCAGCCGTGTCATCACCCAGAGCCTCCCATATCGAAGCCTCCAACACGCACAGCTTTGCCGCATCTATATTATTTTTCTCATCAATATGCAGATATTCATCCTGAAGCTCATAAAGAGCCTCTCTGTAATCACCTTCCCCGATAAGATTAGTCAGCTTCTCGTACATTGTTATCCCCCGTTATTCCAGTCTTTCTCCTGTCATGTGTCTTGTAATACTCTGATTTATCCTTATACATGAGCTTATCAATATCACTCATGAAATTAGCTTTATCGTCATCAAAATCAAAAACGGTACCGCCTATAGCTGCTGAGAGCTTATATGGCTTGCCGGATATATCATTATAGTGATCTATCGCTTCAGAAATCTTATATTTACAGGCTGTTACCGCTTCCTGGCTGACCATATCAAGTACGATTATAAACTCATCCCCGGCAAACCTGATAACAACGCCCTTGTTGCCGGTAACGCCTCTTAATATATTGGCTACTGCTATAAGCGCGTTATCACCCTCTGAGTGTGAGAAATTGTCGTTTATCTTCTTAAAACCGTTCATATCAAGCATAAGCGCCGCGTACTCGCCGCCGCGCCTCCTTGCCATATTTATGAACTCATCAAGATAAAACCTGTTATAGGCACCTGTAAGTTTATCCAGATAGATGCTCTCATTCTGAAGGCAGATGGCAATCTCACAGAAAGCCACTCCCACGCAAGGCCATATCAGAGAAATCCCGTAAACAAGCGACTGCACGATCATTCCAACAACAATAGGAACCAGAAACTGCCATGCGGGAAAGAACTTAAGAAATCTCCCCCTTATCCTGGCAAAAATATAAACAACAAGTCCATATCCCAGGAAAAAGAGCTCCACTCCAATATAGAGCCAGTAAAGCCCTAAGCGGTAATATGAATTATTCTCATTAACTCCGAAAACAACCGGGTAAAAAATATTGATAATAAGAACCAGAAGTTCTATCACACAAACAATATTGATAAGACCTCTGTTAAAGTCAGACTGCGTCTCATTGATATGTCTCTCAATAAGTGTAATATATCCGGGTCCTATGATTATATTCAGAAAAAACAGAATGGTGTTGCTGACATATACTCCCATACGAGCAAGTGAGCCGGGCTGACCATCCAAAAAAGATGCGATTGGATCAAACACACATCCGACCATAACCGCAAAAATCATGATAAGCAAAATACCGCTCTCAGAATTCTTGGTCTGAAGTCTCCACCCCTTACTGAGAAGCAAACCTACCATCAGCATAAATCCAACTATATTAGATGCAAAAACAGACGTAATATCAATCATAAATACTCATCCATAATCTCAAACTCAATATAGTTACATTGCCGGTTCTCGCGTTTAAATGTGCTTAAACACAAGAAATCTCCGCTATCTTAATGGTATCTTTTGTATTGTCATATGTCAATAAAGCTATTTCTTAAACTTTTTTCAAAAGAGATCTTGGGAACAAAACCCGTATCTCTTTTAAGCTTATCTACAGAAGGTTTTAAGCTCACAAAAGGATCAGCCTTGGCGCCATAATGAATAAGATTCTTATCTGCAGAAAGAACCTTTGCTGCGCTCTCAACAAATTCAGAAAGCCTGCGATAATCGCCGCTTGCTATGTTATAGCTCTCGCCGTTCTTACCCTTTTCACCCAAAAGAACTATCGCCTCAGCCGCATCAGAAGCATCAAGATAATCCCAGTACTGCTCGCAGGAGCTTAAGTTTATCTCCTGCCCCGCAAGAAGCTTGTGGCACAGATCGGGAAGCATGCGTCCGGAGGGTTCATACTTACCTATAAGGCTGAATATCCTGCCCCATACAAAGTCGATTCCAAGGATCCTTGCTTTACTCTTAAGCAGATGATACGCTGCTGCCTTGCAGCTTCCATAGGCTGTAAAAGGAACAAGCGGTGTATCTTCGGTAATAACGCTTTGGCACACGCCGTATTCTGCCTGAGAACCGATGCCTATGAAACGCACCTTGCTATATGCGGTATTTCTTTCTTCCATACGTGCTATTGCCGCCGCAGAATCCATAGCCTTTAATGACGCCTCAACATTGGCATACTGCGTCTCAAAGTCGTCTCTTCCTCCGCCCCAGGATAAATGGAAAAAAAGTATATGATCGGCGCCTTTGATATCATCTGCCTCCACATACTCATGTATCCTGTCGTATTCATCCATATTAAGAAGAATCTTCTTAAGAAAAGAAGATTCCTCAAATCTGTCATTATGTACAGAGCCCTCTCTGCATACCGCGTAGACCCTGTATCCCTTTGAAAGGAGATTCTCCGTCACACCGGCTCCGGCAAATCCGAAAGCTCCCGTGACAATGGCTATCTTACGCCCTGTGCTCATAAGCATACGTCCTTGATAACTTTGATCATGAAATCAATCTTGGCATCTGAAAGTCCCGGATATACTCCGATCCAGAATGCGTTGTTCATAACAGAATCAGTAACTGTAAGATCTCCCACAACTCTGTAGTCGCAGTCCTCACCATCTCCGCACTTAAACTCGTTAAAGCAAGGATGTTTTGTAACATTACCGCTAAAGAGAAGTCTTGTCTGGATATTGTTATCCTCAAGAGCCTTGGTAATAGCATTTCTTGTAAGAGGATTACCCTTGCCGTCCTTAGCTCCCTCTTTTACTATCATAATAAATCCAAACCATGAAGGATTGCTGTTCTGTGCAGGTTCAGGAAGAGTCAAAACATTACTAAGCTCTGAAAGCCCGTCATGGAGCTTCTTCCAGTTGTTTCTTCTGGCATTTGCAAAAGGAACCATCTTATCCAGCTGAGCACAACCTACAGCAGCCTGCATATCTGTAGCCTTTAAGTTGTAGCCAAGATGGCTGTAAACATATTTATGATCATAGCCCTTTGGAAGCTGACCAAACTGGCCATCAAATCTATGGCCGCAGAAATTATCTTTTCCGGGAGGACAGATACAATCTCTTCCCCAGTCACGGTAGCTCCTGATAAGTCTGTGAAGAAGCGGGTTGTTGGTATATACACAGCCGCCCTCTCCCATAGTGATGTGGTGAGGAGGATAGAAACTGGAAGTTCCGATATCTCCCCAGGTTCCTGTAAATCTTGTCTCGCCGTCTATCGTATATTCAGAGCCGAGAGCATCGCAATTATCCTCTACAAGCCAGAGCTCATGCTTATCGCAGAACTCCTTAACTGCCTTAAGATCAAAAGGATTACCAAGTGTATGTGCGATCATTACAGCCTTAGTCTTAGGTGAAAGAGCTTTCTCAAGCATATCTACATTGATGTTGTACTGAGGAACAGTCACATCCACAAACACAGGAATCGCGCCGTATTGCATGATAGGAGCGATAGTGGTGGGGAATCCGCAGGCTACAGTAATAACTTCATCGCCTCTCTTAACCCTGCGCTCACCAAGCTCAGTTGCAGTAAGTGCCATGAAGGCTATAAGATTGGCAGATGATCCGCTGTTTACAAGACTTGCGAACTTAACATTTAAAAGCTTTGCAAATCTGTCCTCAAATTCATCTGTATATCTTCCGGCTGTAAGCCAGAAATCAAGAGATGAGTCAACAAGGTTCATAACCTCTTTCTCATCAAAAACTCTTCCTGAATAGGGAATCCTGTCTCCCTCACTAAACTTATCCTTATCAGTCTTAAGAAAGCGCTCATAGTAGTCCTTTACAAGTTCAAGTATCTGCTCTCTTGCCATCTGCTGTTCATTACTCATTAAATCAAATCTCCTAGGTTAAATCTTTTTACTTAAAATACTCTGATATCTGCTTCTCCATGCAGGAGATGCCTTCGCCCGCAAAATAGGCATAAGTCCACTCTGCGGTAGCACGTACCGCATCATCTATGTTCCATTTTGGAGCCCACTTAAGTCTACTCTTTATCTTGGAACAGTCAAGTTTGAGGTAATTTGCCTCATGAGGTCCGCCGTCCGGGCGTATCTCTATCTCAAGCTCATTGGGATAAGCGCAGTTCTTGGTAGCGCCCTTAACAAGCCTATTCCACTCATCTGCATAGCTCTTTGCCAGTTTTCCTGCAGTCACCGCATCGTCGTCATTTGGCCCCACATTGTAAAAACCTGCATAGCTCCTATCTTCATACTGAAGCTGCGCCAGCAAAAGATATGCAGACAAAGCTTCCAGAACATGCTGGAAAGGTCTTGTGGAATCAGGGTTTCTAAGAATTATCTTATCTCCCTTCATAGCCGCTCTTACGCAGTCGGGAATTAATCTGTCATTGGCAAAATCTCCTCCGCCTATGACATTTCCCGCTCTTGCGGTCGATGTAGCGATCCCAAGCTCATTCAAAAATGAATTGATATAGGAATGTGTCACAAGCTCGGAACAGGATTTGGAATTGGAATAAGGGTCAAAGCCGTCGAGCTTCTCATCCTCTCTGTATCCCCATTCCCACTCATTGTTCTGATAAACCTTGTCCGTTGTGACATTAAGAAAAGACTTAACGCTATCCGAAAGCCTTACGCACTCACAGATATTAACTGTGCCCATCACGTTGGTCTCATAGGTATAGCGCGGGTCTTTATAGGAATCTCTAACAATAGGCTGCGCCGCAAGATGAAATACTATCTCGGGCCTGACCATATCAAAATACTCTTTTAACTCATCATAATCTCTGATATCTCCAAGATGCGAATCCATGATATTCTCTATATCCGCGATCTTGTACAGACTCTCATTGTCATCAGACGCAGGAAGAGCGTATCCATGTACATCCGCTCCTGCCATAACAAGAATCTTGGAAAGCCAGCTCCCTTTAAATCCGGTATGACCGGTTATGAGAACTCTTTTTCCTTTGTAAAAATCTAACATCATTCACCTTTCTCACACTGGGCTGCTTCTCTCTCATAGTCCGCAGCCTGTTCCTCATTACCCAGCGCTCTGTAGCACTTTGCAAGGGCAAGTCTCGGAAGCTCTCTGCACTTTTTTATATCAAGGATACTCTCGCACTCATAGGCTCCGTTGTAGAACCATATGATCGCTTCGTCGTAATCCTTTTTAGCATAATAATATTCGCCCAGTTCATAGCACATCTCACTGGACATATTGGTCGTGGCATCCTTAAGAGAATACTTAAGAAGCGCAGCCGCATCATCTTCAAGGACTGCTATATGCGCCAGAACGCAGCTGGCCTCCTTGATCTCATCCATATCTCTGTCGGTGTCGCAGACAGATCCTTCAAAAAAGGCTTTGGCTTTAATAAAATCATCGTCCGTTCCGCCCATAAACAGCTCTCTGGCATACATATCGTGAAGCCTCTTGGAAATATATCTTCCATCATCGATTGCCTTTCTAAATGAGGCAAGATCACGGCCCGCATGATTCTCTCTTGGTCTATGGATAATCTCTATATCGCTGTTACATACGACGGGTTCAAGTGAAACCTGCTCATGAATGGGATCTTCCCACACAAAATGTCTTACTCGCTTAAAGAGCTTGGGTCTGAGTTCTCTGTCGTAGTTGTAGACAGTTCTAAAAGACAACTGATTGCAATAATACATCTGAACGATATCAATATCAAGTTCTGCAATGTCCTCTTTTAGCTTAATGAATCTCTGACGATTCTCCTCATCCAGCTCCTCGTCTGCATCGGCAGCATAAATATAGTCACAGGTTGCAAGAGAAAAAGAGTAGTTCCTTGCCTCACTGAAATCTCCGGTCCACTTATAATCATAGACTTTTGCACCGTAGGACTTAGCGATTTCTTTGGTCTTGTCCGTTGATCCGGTGTCCACAACGATCATCTCATCAACGATACCCTCAAGACTCTTAAGGCATCTTCCAAGACTCTCCTCTTCGTTCTTAACTATCATGCAAAGACTTACTGTAACCATATCTCCCCTCCGATTGCGTGTAATCTCTCCGCCGCTTTACACAATAATTTTACATTATAATGCGCATTCTTTCTATAGTAAGGTGGTTACTTAATACGAGTTAATGTATCTGTTCCGCTAAAATCTTTATATGAGAAATCTATGTCAACAAACGTAGCACCATAGGGTCCAATATCGTATGGATTAAACCTATATGTGACTTTATCATCATAAAAAAATATATTCGAACTATCAAAAGAAATTATGTCGTAAGCATCCTTGTATGCTTCATCAGCGCTTTTTGCATAAAAATCATCAGGACGCTTGGCATACTCTTCCTTAACCTTTTCTGCAACCAATGCCTTAAGTTCTTCCTCTGTACACTTGGTAAAGTTCTGTGCCTTAAGTGACTCTCCGGTGGAAAGATCATATATTATCTGGTCAGCAGATGACATTCCATGAACGCCGCCCGTGTAATAATAATAACTAGTATCTATCAGTAAATATCTGTTATCTATAATATGAACCTCGTCACAAAACGTCGATCCGGCACCGGGGTTTCCTTCCACTTCCTCTTTATGATAATCACATTCACTGTCATCAGCAGGAAGAGATGGTGCTATGCCGTCATATGCATCTTCTTCACTTTGCCCGCCAATAATGCCCTCGTATTTCAAGCCCTCAGACATTTTTCCTCGCAGTTCTTCATTTATCTTTAATGCATGTTCAGAATATTTGGAATCAAGTTGGAACGCTTCACTTATATGCGACTCAAGCACTGTACCGCAGAAGGGACACGCATATTCCTTTTCTGTGCTTAAGACAACTCCGTAAGGAGCAATCTCCTTTTCTACCTTAATCCCCTCTTTTGCAAGCTTAGCTGTGTCTAATCCGTATGAAGCAAGGTCACCCGAAAAAGATCCTGCTGTGCTTGTTTCTGAGGTTGCTGCAGAAGCATCGGTTGTGCTTCCATCCGCTGATGCATCGCCTGCTTTTGCATTCTCTGCAGTTTCATCAACGTTTTCTACATCATGTGATTCTGTAGAAGTGCTAATACTCTCGGTTCCAATATCTAAGTCCTCTCCGGCATTACTGCAGCCAACCAGTGCAATCGATGCAAGCATGCACAAAAGATACTTAAGGTTTCTTAAATTTTTTTTCATCATTTTTCTCTTTCCCTTTTTACCGTTTTTTTGTATCAAGCAATAATACGTTAACATATTTTAACATTTATGTCAATTTTAACTTCTATTGCCCCCACAACAAGATTATAGTAAAATCGTATAGTAATGATAAATAAGGCGGGTTTGTTTCTATGGCTAAGAATAGATTCTTTACATATATCATAATTTTTTCTGTTTTCATATCTTCTATATGCGGCTGTTCCGCTTCCACTGCTTCAAACAGCACACCCGCACAGGAAGCAGAGTCTTTTGACGGAAAGGACTATATCGAAGAATCCTCTCTGACAAGTGCCGGCGAAGATATAGAAGCCGCGGTGGCAGATTATACCCCCATAAACAATTACGACTCGGAACTCAGCGTTCCAACTTATATAACCAAAGTCGATGATACCTGGTTCATCGTGGACTGTTACCACAACAGAGTCATCTATTCCAAAGAGCTTGGCGCTCCCCTAAACAACTGGCTTATCATGTCTTCTGAGGCAACGCAGCCGCACACAATGGCAAGTGACGGTGTTGTGTATCTCATCGATGACACAGAGAACAACAGAGTTCTCGTTTATGAAAAAAAAGATGATAAATTTATCTACACTCAGCGTTTTAATGATATCGGACACAGGCCTCACTACACCGTATATGACAAGGCGACAGATACCTTCTATGTATGGAGTTCAGTAACAGGAGAGCTCTTTTGCTTTAGACGTGATGCTTCCACAGACAGGGTTTATCTTACGGATAAGCGTGTGATCTCAAGCCTTGACGGTATTTACGTAAGATCTTTTTCCATAATAGACGGTGACATCTATTTCGTATCAGGAGTCTCCGACTCACAGCCTGATGCCAAGATATTAAGATGTGATCTTGAAACCCTTGATATCAAGGAAGAATACCCTGTTCCCGATGAGATTGCGGGAATGGTTCAGCTAACCAAAATAGACAAAGGCTTCCTTGTCACTGTCTCAACGGATAAATCCGGCGATCAGAGCAAGGCTACAATTGTAGAGACCCCGTCTCTTAAAGATCTTTCAAAGGGAAAATACACTGACATTTACTCCGACTATTTTATCGGAGGCGGAACTCCTTATTACATCTCAAATGTTGATGATACCTACTTTCTTACGGAGCACCGTATCAAAGAGCACTCCATCTGGTCTTTTAAGGCAGCGGGTAAAAACATTACTGATGTCAATTCGCTATATTAATTTTCATAAGATTGATTTTGAGTGATCTATTTAGGCGTATTTTTCCTGTAAAAATTCAAGATTTTCTGCATTTCCCACTTCCTAAATCACTTTAATACTAGTAAAATAGGAAAGGGGAGATAAACAAGAATGAAGATAATTACAAACGCTAAATCGTTAATGACATTGTATAAAGATTACCGCACAATGAACAGCGATGAGCTTGACGATTTCTACCAGTCCAAGTGCGACTATTATCAGGACTATGTAGGCATCAGCCTGATTGCAGGTTCCTTATGCTCTATTCTCTATATCATCTCGGACTACTTCCTTAACGGAAGCTTCCTTCCGACACTGATCCCAAGATTTTCAATTCTCGCTGTTCTTATATTGTTCCTGGTAATAACAAACTTCTTTAAGAACAGACGTATTACTGTTCTGATAGATTATGTGATGGGACATGCTATGGTCCTTGCAACCATCTGGTCAATATATCACCTTAATATCAAAGTTCATGCAAGCGAAGGCTTCATCATTATGAACCTGATATTCATAACTCTCGGCTTTGTCTCAAGACCACGAGAAATAGCACTTTCATCACTTACATTCATACTTGAAATACTTATTTCAAACACTTTTAATCATTATGAAAATCTGGATATAATAATCGCGCTCCAGATTCCATGCGCAATAGCTGTATTCTGTTCGCACTGCCTACTTACTCTTGTATATCTTGATCACTACAGAGTCCAACAAAAACTGGAACTTGCAATGGTTACCGATCCTCTTACACAGGTTTATAACAGACATTTACTTGAAAAGATCGTAACGAAAAATGCTCTTATAGATGCAAAAGAGCCTGTGACGATTGCAATGCTCGATATTGATTTCTTCAAACAGGTAAACGATGAACACGGACACTACACCGGAGACTTAACTCTCCTTTATATGGGGCAGATGCTTTCAAAGCAGACACATGAAGATGATTATGTAATACGTTTCGGCGGAGAAGAATTTATCATCATCTTAAAGAACTGCGATGTCAACAATGCCTGCGCTCGTATGGAACAGTTTAGACGAGACATAGAAGTTTCCAAGGAAACTCCGGTTCCGTTTACCATCTCGGTTGGAATATCCAAATATACCGGAGACTTTGCTAAGACGATCCAGAATGTAGATCACGCGCTGTATAAAGCCAAAAATTCAGGCAGAAACTGCGTAGTGGTTGTGTAAGAATCCAGGCAATACTTAGAAGCAAAAATAATCCGGTCTCACTTCTGCTCGTTGTGATTTGTTAGAAACAAAAAACGATAAATGCCTCATTTCATGTCATTCATAGAAATCGGCATTTATCGTTTTTTTATTTCACAAATCATCGCCTCGTGCGAATGATTCGCCCGTCTTATCTTTTGCTCCGAAATATTGCTTGGAATCTTACTCCTCAGTAGTATCTCCTACGGGCTTTCCTCCTGTGGCTAACCATTTAAGATATGCGTTGATAAACGGATCTAATTCTCCATCTAATACTCCATCTGCATTAGATGCTTTAAATCCGGTTCTTGTGTCATTTACCATAGTATATGGCTGAAGTACATAGGAACGGATCTGGCTGCCCCATGCGTTATCCTTAACTTCACCACGGATACCGTCAAGCTTGGCCTGGTTCTCTTCCTGCTTCATGATAAAGAGCTTAGCCTTCAGCATCTGCATAGCCTTGTCTTTATTCTGGAACTGTGAACGCTCATTCTGACAAGCAACTACAACACCTGTAGGAATATGTGTGATACGTACAGCGGATGATGTCTTGTTGATGTGCTGTCCGCCGGCACCACTTGAACGATATGTATCAATTCTAAGATCATCAGGATTGATCTCGATATCAACGTCTTCTTCTATGTCAGGCATAACGTCGCAGGAAACGAAAGATGTCTGTCTCTTAGCCTGCGCGTTGAAAGGACTGATACGAACAAGTCTGTGAACACCGTGCTCAGACTTAAGAAGTCCGTAAGCATTGGTTCCTGAAATCTGGAATGTAACTGACTTAATTCCGGCCTCGTCGCCATCAAGAAGGTCAAGCACTTCTGTTGTAAATCCCTTGCGCTCTGCCCATCTTGTGTACATACGATAAAGCATGCTGGCCCAGTCACAAGCTTCCGTTCCGCCTGCTCCCGCATTAAGTCTTAAGATAACATCATATTTGTCATAAGGCTGATTAAGAAGATTGCTGATACGGATATTCTCAAGAGTATTCTCGAAATCATCAAGCTCAGATCTGATCTCTGCAGCCATATCCTCATCGTCTACACCCTCTGCGTTCTGCATATCGATAAGATCGATGATATCGCCGTACTGGTTATTGAGTTTCTCAATGCCTGCGACAAGATCCTGCATGTTCTTAAGATCTTTGGTCTTCTTATTGGCTTTCTCAGCGTTGTCCCAAAAGCCCGGCTCCTCCATCTCACGGGAGAGCTCTTCTATAATCTTCTTCTTGGAATTCAGATCAAGTGACGCAGTAACTTCGTCAAGAGTTCCGCGCAGATTCTGAATCTCTACTTTCATTTGATCAAGTACTACCATTTTTACTACCTCTTACGCCCTTCCACAGCAATTCTTATATTTTTTGCCGCTTCCGCAAGGACATGGATCGTTGGGATAAACCTTGGCTTCCACTCTCTTAACGGGAGCCTTGGGAGCGGAGTCATCCTTGTTGGTTCCTGTAACCTTGGCAACCTGCTCACGCTCTACTCTCTCTTCAATGTGAACATGGAAGAGAAGCCTTACTGTATCTTCTCTGATAGCTTTGGTCATATCATCGAACATCTCATAACCCGCAAGCTTGTACTCAAGCTTGGGATCTCTCTGGCCGTAAGCCTGAAGTCCAATGCCCTGACGAAGCTGATCCATATCGTCGATGTGATCCATCCACTTTCTGTCGATAACCTTAAGCAAGATAACTCGCTCGATCTCACGGATCTGCTCGGGCTCAGGGAACTCAGCCTCTTTAGCCTCATAGAGCTTAACAGCCTCTTCCTTGAGCTGCTGAATAAGTCCTGACTTTGTAAGATTATCTATACGTCCTCTGTTGATCTTCTTAAGAGGAACTGTAGGAAGGAGTATTTCATTGAGCTCTGTAAGATTCCAGTTATCAGGATCGTTCTCCTCTCCCACAACTGTCTCAACAGCTCCTTCAACGATATCTGTGATCATCTTGTAGATGGAATCACGCATGGAATCGCCGTTAAGTACCTTCTTACGCTCACTGTAAATGATCTCTCTCTGCTCATTGTTAACCTGGTCATACTCAAGCAGGTTCTTTCTGATTCCGTAGTTGTTGGACTCGATCTTCTTCTGAGCAGTCTCAATCGCTTTAGAAAGAGATGCATGCTCAATCTCCTGTCCCTCAGGAATCCTAAGTGCATTAAACATCGCAATAAGTCTCTCTGAACCAAAGAGTCTCATGAGGTTATCCTCAAGTGAAAGATAGAACTTGGATTCACCGGGATCACCCTGACGACCTGAACGTCCACGGAGCTGATTGTCGATACGTCTACTCTCATGTCTCTCTGTACCGATGATCTTAAGACCGCCGGCAGCTCTTGCCTCCTCGTCAAGCTTGATATCTGTACCACGTCCCGCCATGTTGGTTGCGATTGTAACAGCGCCGTGCTTACCTGCCTCTGCTACAATTTCAGCCTCCTTCTCATGGAACTTGGCATTGAGAACCTGATGCTGGATGCCTCTCTTTTTGAGCATCTTGCTAAGTTCCTCAGAAGCCTCGATAGTAATCGTACCTACAAGAACAGGCTGTCCCTTAGCATGAGCCTCTTCTACAGCATCACAGATTGCATTGAGCTTCTCGTTTCTGGTCTTATAAACCGCATCCTGAAGATCCTTACGGATAACAGGCTCATTGGTGGGAATCTCGATAACGTCCATTCCATAGATATCACGGAACTCACGCTCCTCTGTAAGAGCGGTACCTGTCATACCACACTTCTTCTCAAACTTATTAAAGAAGTTCTGGAAAGTGATAGTCGCAAGTGTCTTGGACTCTCTCTTAACCTTAACGTGCTCCTTGGCCTCGATAGCCTGGTGAAGGCCATCTGAATAACGACGTCCGGGCATAACACGTCCTGTAAATTCATCAACGATAAGGACTTCATCATCCTTAACGATATAATCATGGTCTCTCTGCATGAGATTATTTGCACGAAGAGCAAGAATAATATTGTGCTGAATCTCAAGATTCTCGGGATCGGCAAGGTTTTCAATGCGGAAGAATCTCTCAACCTTAGCAACACCTTCTGCTGTAAGATTAACGATCTTATCCTTCTCATTTACGATGAAATCACCGGTCTCTTCTCTCTCAACACCCATGATGGCATCCATCTTGGAGAGTTCCTCCATATCCTCGCCTCGAGTCATCTGCTTGGCAAGAATATCACAGGCCTCATAGAGTTTAGTAGACTTATCGGACTGACCGGAAATAATAAGAGGAGTACGGGCTTCGTCGATAAGGATTGAGTCTACCTCATCGATGATAGCGTAGTTAAGTCCGCGAAGAACGCACTGCTCTTTGTAAATAGCCATGTTATCACGAAGATAATCAAAACCAAGTTCGTTGTTGGTTACGTATGTGATATCACAGTTATAAGCAGCTCTTCTCTCTTCTGAGTTCATGCTGTTAAGTACGACACCTACGGTAAGTCCCAAAAACTCATGAATCTTACCCATCCACTCAGCATCACGCTTAGCAAGGTAATCGTTAACCGTAACGACGTTAACACCCTGACCTGCAAGTGCATCCAAGTATGAAGGAAGTGTAGCAACAAGTGTCTTACCTTCACCGGTTCTCATCTCTGCGATACGTCCCTGATGAAGAATGATGCCACCTATAAGCTGTACTCTGAAGTGTTCCATTCCAAGCACACGCTTGCCGGCTTCACGTACAACCGCATAAGCCTCCGGCATAATATCATCAAGAGTCTCTCCTTCTGAAAGTCTCTTCTTGAACTCTTCTGTCTTACCTCTTAGTTCTTCATCTGAAAGAGCCTGCATCTTGGGTCTCATTGCCTCGATTGAATCTACAATAGGTCTGATTCTCTTAAGCTCTCTCTGACTGTGTGTTCCGATAATCTTGTCTATAATACTCATAAATATCTCCTGAAAAAAAGGGTACAAAACCCCTTTATTTTAGCAAAAGTCTGTTGTACATTGTAACAGATTTGTGCAAAGTATTCAACTTTCCAATATATGCGCCTATAAATAGCCAATCACCGATCAGCTCTTATATATCAGTTTCATATCTGTCATAAGATGTATAAATCCTTGCGATCTCTTTTTTCCCAATAATATCCATAAGCTCTTCCACCGGTATATCCCCGATCTCAAAGCATACCTTCCTGTCCGTCTCATTTAAATGAGTCAAAAGAACTGACGCAGTCGTATCTTTCATACAAGAATAGTCCTTGACGCTGCGCATATCCTCAAGCATCGGATTCACAAAAGCCTTAATGCTTTCATGCCTTGCATACCTGATGCTCCCCTGCCATTCGTTATCTACATTGGTCATATCTTCAAGTATTCCCGGAAGTTCTTCTCTTCTTATCTCACAGGGAAGCGGTCCGTTTCCGTGCCTTGTAACATAGGTCCTTGACACATAGATGACTTCATCCAAAGGCAACCTCTTTTTTTGAAGGAACTGTACTATATTATGAAGTCCTGTCTTGGAGGAAGTTAGATGCGGTGCGTAGAGTTCATAATCCTGATCAAGCAAAAGGCCTTGTCCCGTCTCAAAAACTATCTGTTCAAATCCCTGCAGCCATTCCGGGGTCGGTTCAACAAGTATCACGTTCTCCATTCCGATCTTAAGGTATGAGGCAAAAGAAGCTAATATATCATCATCTTTTAGCATCTCATAATACTCTGTTTCTTCTCCCGGATTGTTATGCTCAAAATCATCCTTGATCTTCTCAAGATCCTTACTGCCATATTCATTTCTTATTTTTCTGAGCCTGTCAAGGAGCCCGGTTTCCGGCAAATCGTTCACTTCCTGCATCGTAATGCCATAGCCGCTTTCAATTCTCTTTTGACATTCATCTATTCCCATCCCGCAGCTGCCATGACGGGAATCTCCCCTTGAGGATTCAATGAACATATTTCTAAGCACATCGTCAATAACTGTGATATATGCATTTTTATCAGCAAAGATTAAAGGTGAAAAGCCATATATATTCCTGAAATTATTGATCTCTTCCCTAAGCTGATACAAGTCTGCATAAAAAGTATCTGCCAAAAGTGTGGCAGCGCCGTACTTCGCTCCGGACCCTATCTGATGGTGAACAAAGCGATTTCCGCTTTTATCTTCAACCGTGTGTCCCGCCTGACCGCCACCATTATGCTTTATTATAAGTGTCTTTTGCACATTTTTAGAAAGGCTCGCACAAGCGAGCCCTTTACCTTCATCACCAAAGTTTTTACCAATAACGGCGACTGTTTTCATAACTGAATACCACTATTCTGTATATAGAGCTGCTCAAGAGCAAGTCTTATACTTGGTCTCTCAAGCTCATCCCACTGCTCCAATACTTCATCCAACCCCTTTCCATTCTGCATCTGTATTGTGCTGATAATGATCTCAGGAATCTGACCTATATCATTTTTGCTTATATAAATCGTATGACCGGGAAGGAGTTCATCGTTTCTGGGATTATTGCCTCCGATCATGATATGAAATACATTAAAGGTCTTCTGGATATCTGCCAAAACTGCAGCACTACTTCCGTAAGATGTATCGTCACCGATTACTCTTTTTATTGTATCATCCACATAATCCTGTCTGATCTTGGCGCTGTCTCCAATAGTGAAAACAAATCCTTTTTTGTTTCTCTTTCTGACTGCGTCAATATTGGTGTGACGCGCAAGGAATTCCCACAGACAAGTCGGCACAACATCTCCGTTTCCGCGACTTTCAAAATAGATGTCCAAAAGCTGCTGTGCGATACGAATATCAGATTCAAACTGTGTAACCTGAAGAGGTGAACCATCCAGATAATCGCCGTATGCAGCGCACATAAGTGCAGGATCTTCAACCGCTCCCGTTGAATAAAGCTTAGTTATAAGCTCATTTAAAGCATTGGTCGCTACTTCAACGGCAAGATACCCCATAGATGCCGTCACATCAAGTCCAACAACGATAGGTGTTGTGTTTGGATGATCATCTGAATCAAAGCATTCTCTTGTGCCAATATAGAGCGGATCGAATTTGGGCTCACAACTCCTTCTTGTAAATACCTCTTCTACGCTCTGATTTCTGGAAAGCTTTCTGCTTTCTTTAAGTTTGTTCCAGTCTGATGCTGAATAACTGCCATAACCCATTTTGTCCTTCTCCTTTTACATTCTTATAAATTTATGTCCGCCAAAACCTTTTTCTATAACCGAATCCCAATACTCAAAGTCCGCATAGGCATCTGCCTTGGGAACTGAGTTCAAGAACTCTTTTAGCTCAGGAATTGCAACATCTCCGCCCATGATCGCCTTTGCGGTCTTTCTGATATGCTCAAGATCCACATTGGTTCTCTTTCTGTCTGTAAATCTCCAGTCTCCAAACAGCATTCCCTCATGAGTGACGGGGTTTACCAGCATGCTTGAAGTGCTGATATCGCCGTGAGTAATATCCGAATACTCAAGAGCGCAGCAGATATTCTCCATACGCGAAATCACCCACGCAAGGTGCTCTGCTTTAAAAGGTGCAAAAATCTCCACCGGATAAAAATAAGGCTTCCTGATAAAAACAAGCGCTTCTTTGCCGCCCTTAAGTGCCACGCGCTGTTTCATTATAGGAAAGCACCTGTCCAGTTTCATATCAGCCTCCGGAAAAACAAGCCTGTTAAGTCCTCTTACAAAGAGGTCCGCCTGAGTCTGATCTTCAAAAACATAAACCATATTTCTCTTGGCAAGATAGCAGATCATCTGAGGATAAACATACTTATCCATGTATTCAACAGAAAGAAACTGCCCATTTTCCATCTCATATTCGGCGCTTCCATTATGCTCCCACAGGTTGTCGTCCGAGTAATCATTGTCCTTTTCACTTGCCTTTGCCATATAATAGGCAACTATCTTCTTACGAAATTCTTCATTTCCCCTAAGTTCAGAATCCGACATAAAAGCTCTGGTCCTGCAATAAGGGCAGGTAAAACCACCGGCGTCGGATATGTTAAGCTGTGCTCCGCAGTTTGGGCATTTGTATGTTATCATCTTGTATTTCCCCGCATGTAAGCAATTATCACTATATAATCAACTGTAGGTATATATTTCCTTTTGTAAACATTACAAAGATATTCTATATCTCTTAACAATTTAAAGCAATACTTTTTTAATCAAAAACACACAAAATTTCTTGATATAAAAAGTTTTATCCGATTCCTAACAATAAAGAGCGCTCTTTCATACTCATCTGAAAAAAGCGCTCTTTGTTACATAATATTTATTTTAAAATCAGTACTTCTTGGCTTCCTCTTCGCCGTTCATTACGCGGATAGCGCCCTGTGCAAGTGCAAGGAGCTCATCCTCTCCGGGATAAACAGTTACAGGTGCGATCCAGTCAACGCTTGCCTTGATCTTGTCTGTGATAACCTGGCCATAAGCAATTCCGCCTGTAAGGATGATCTGATCAACTTTACCCTTAAGAACTGTAGCACATGCGCCGATGTTCTTGCAGATCTGATAGATGAAAGCGTCGCGGATAAGGTTAGCCTTCTCATCTCCCTCTTCGCACATCTTGTTAACCTCTCTCATGTCGTTGGTTCCAAGGTATGCGTTAAGTCCGCCGCCGCCAACGATCTTCTTTTTCATCTCATCGTATGTGAACTTGCCTGAGAAGCAAAGGTCAACGAGTGCCTTGGCAGGAATACCGTTAGCTCTCTCAGGTGAGAATGCACCGTCGCCGTTAAGTGCTGCGAATACGTCTACCATCTTGCCGTTCTTGTGAACGCCTGTTGATGTACCGCCGCCCATGTGAACAACGATGACGCTGATATCTTCATACTTCTTACCGATTTCCTTGGCATATCTTCTTGCAACAGCCTTCTGGTTGAGAGGATGGTCGATAGAAACACGCTCAACCTCAGGAATACCTGAAATACGAGCTACAGGCTCCATCTCATCTACAACTACAGGGTCTACAATATATGAAGGAACACCAATCTCATCGCCGATCTCTCTTGCAAGGATACCGCCGAGGTTAGATGCGTGCTGTCCCTGAACGCCTACCTTGAGGTCTGCAAGGAGTGCGTCTGTACACTCATATGTACCACCGGGAATGGGACGAAGAAGTCCGCCTCTTCCTACGATTACGTTAAAAGACTTTATGTCGATGTTTTCTTTCTTAAGGAAATCAAGAATGATGTTCTTACGGAAATCCTTCTGATCAATAATAGTTGCGTACTGATTGATCTCCTCTGTGCTGTGTCTTAAGGTCTCTTCCTTGATGAGTGTCTCATCCTCGAAGATACCAACCTTTGTAGATGTAGAACCGGGATTTATAATTAAACTTTTTATCATAATAGTTTTCCTTTCACATTTTGATAATAAGGAACTTACGCTCTCGCTTCGCTCGCCGTAAGACGTTCGAACCAAACTCGAAAAAACCTCGTTAGGTTCTCTCAGCCAGCAGCTACAACCGCTGCAAGTGCGATTGAATTAACCTTAACTTCAACTGAATCTGATCTTGATGTGAGGATTACGGGAGCCTTGGTTCCTGTAAGGATGTTACCGTTCTTAACTTTAGCAAGTCTTACGATTGTCTTGTATGTAAGGTTACCTGCGTGGATATCAGGGAAAAGAAGGATATCGGCGTCGCCGACGATCTTTCTGTCAAGAGCTCCTGCCTTGTGCTGAGCTGCCTCAGGATCAATAGCAAGATCCATTGAAAGAGGTCCGTCAACGATGCAGTTCTTGATCTCGCCTGCTTCGTTCATCTTTGTAAGCTCTGCTGCCTCAACAGTAACAGGCATCTTGGGGTTAACAACTTCTACAGCTGCAAGAGGTGCAACCTTGGGGCACTCTACACCGCAAGCTCTTGCAACATCTACTGTATATTCAATGATGACTTTTTTATCCTCAAGTGTTGGATATGGCATGAAAGCAACGTCTGTAAGGAAAAGAAGACGATCGATTCCGGGAATCTCAAACACGCATACATGTGAAAGAGGGCGACCTGTACGAAGTCCAACTTCCTTATCAAGAACACTCTTAAGGAAATCTCTTGACTCAAGTGCACCCTTCATATAAATGTCAGCCTTGCCGTCGTGGACAAGAGAAACTGCTGTACGAGCTGCCTCAATGGTATCCTTAACATCGATGATCTCGTAATCGTCAAGGTTCATTCCAACCTCTGCTGCCTTCTTCTCAATCTCTTCCTTGTCACCTACGAGGATGGAATCAACGATTCCTCTCTCCTTAGCTACCTTAACAGCCTCAAGAACATGTGTGTCCTGGGCTACGGCTACAGACATCTTCTTGGTTGAAGCTGTCTTGAGCTTAGCTAAAATGTCATCAAAGTTCTTACTCATGATAAAAAACCTCCAAATAATTTATCTTATATGTATTATTCACAAGCCATATGACAAAATTTTAACACTCAAAACCCATAAATGCAATAATACATAAGGTATTTTCAGCCGCACTTTCTTTTGGTGATAAGTAATTCTTATTGCGGCTGATAATTATCATGAATTGGCGCATTCCGGGGATAGTGTGATAACATTTGAGCGAACTGAATCAGAGAAACTGACTGGAAAACCAGAGGTATTTAACAATATCTCTGGTTTTTTTCATTATATACACATTCGAAAGGAGGAACGTATGGGCAGGATATACGAATCAATCGCAGAGCTCATAGGAAATACACCACTTCTGCGATTAAACGGTTATGTAAAAAAGAAACAGCTTCCTGCGGACATTTTGGGGAAAATTGAGTATTACAATCCAAACCAGAGCATCAAGGACAGGATTGCATACAACATGATAGAAACGGCAGAGAGGGACGGAAGTCTCAAGCCCGGAGGGACCATAGTTGAAGCGACAAGCGGCAATACAGGAATAGGTCTCGCTGCTTTTGCAGCTATCAAAGGCTACAAATCCAAGATCTACGTTCAGGACAACGTAAGTATCGAGCGTTTCAAAGTAATGAAAGCCTTCGGTACGGAAGTCGCCAACATGAGCGATATTCCTGAGGTAAAAAAAGCACTTGATGAAAACCACAACGACTATGTTGCCGGATACGCAGCTTTTTACAGCAAGTTATCCGCAGGTGATGACAACATCTTCATAGTTAATCAGGACGCCAATCCCGCAAACCCTGACATACACTACAAGACGACAGGTCCTGAGATATGGAATGATACAGAGGGAAAGGTTGATATCGTCGTTGCAGCTGTAGGAACAGGCGGAACCGTCACAGGTGTAGGCAAATTCTTAAAAGAAAAGAAGCCTTCCGTTCAGGTTATCGCCGTACAGCCCGGCGTAGGCTCAATTCCCTCTGAGGAAAACCCTCATCCCGAAGAGATTGCAGGCGTACATCCCTTTGAAGGAATACCAAAAGAGTTTGTGCCTTCCAATCTGGACAAAGCGTACTACGACGAATGCTTCCCCGTTGAAACTGCAGAAGCTTACGAGGCAGCAAGGGAGATTGCAAAAACTGACGGCATTCTCATAGGCGCGTCATCAGGAGCAATACTCCACGCCGCAACACAAATCGCTCAAAGGAAAGAGAACAAAGGAAAGACAATCGTAGCGATTTTCCCCGACACCGGCCTTCGCTACTTATCAACAAACTTATATCAGTAATCTTTTTTGTTAAAAGAAAGATAGAAGGAGCGCAAATGAGAAAGACATTTATTGCAAAAAGATTAGGCAGCGCAGCTTTGATACTTACACTTGCCATGGCAAGTCTTGCAGGCTGCGGAAATAAAGCTGCTTCAAGCAGTGATTATAAATACGGAAAGATACAGATTCCCGGAAAAGACGGAGCTCTCTGCGGAGCGCCTACATATGTAGCCTATGAAAAAGGCTTTTTTGCCGAAGAAGGATTTGATGTAGAGCTTATCTCTACCGACTTTGAAGCCAGAAAGATCGGACTTAACAACGGAACTATCCCAATGGTAAACGGTGATTTCCAGTTCTTCCCTTCAATCGAAGAAGGTGTTGGAGTTAAGGTCGTTGACGGCTTCCACAACGGATGTATCAAGTTTGTAGTTCGTCCCGACTCAGATATTTCCAAGGCTGAGGACCTTCGCGGCAAGAAGATCGGAGTTGATGAGATTGGCGGAACTCCCCATCAGGTTGCCAGTGTATGGGTTGAGCAGGCCGGAATATCCGCTCTTCAGGAGGACGGCGAAATAACTTTCCTTCCTTATTCAGACGGAAACCTTGAGCTTGCAGCTCTTTTAAACGGAGATATAGATGTAGCGGCAATGTGGGATCCCCTTGGATCTGTTGCAGAAAAGGAAGGCAAGGTAAAGGTTCTTTTCGACCTTTCAAAAGACCCTGCGTTTGCAGGAAAGTACTGCTGCTTCCTCTTTGCTTCCAACAAGGTACTTGAAAGCGATCCCGGCAAGGTGGCCGCACTTCTGAGAGCTTATCACAAGGCTCAGGACTGGATCAGCAAGAATCCCGAAGAAGCTGTTGACCTGATCATCGAAGGAAAGTATTCCCAGATAAGCGACAAGGAGCTTGCAGTTCAGCTTATTAAGTCATACGAGTATCCAAGTGCAGAGTCAAGAGCCGCAGGCGAGCACAGCATTCAGGGCGATGTTGAGTACTTCTCAAACGCACTTAACGAGATCGGTTATCTCAAGACGCCTTCAAGCGAATTCACAGAAAAGAATTACTACAAACTGGACGTAAACCAGGAATAAAGGTGGTGAACCCATGAAACAGGGAAAGAGGGAAATACAAAAATACATACTGACTATACTTTTTACCGGCTTGGGATTTGCAATTGCTATCATTGAAAATCTGCTTTTCCCTCAGATAAGCAACAAAGCAAACTTTGTAAAATACAGCATCGGCGCTTTTAAGCTGGATGGAAACGATCTGCTGCGCATAGTTCTTGTGGCTCTGATCCTTGGTTATGCGCTGTTTGGGATCATTGACTATAAGGATGAGGAAAAAAGAGCCGGTTACATAAACAAGGCAGGCTTCCGCTTTGCTATGGGCGTACTGATCGGCGTTCTGGATCTAACAGGAACCAAGTTAAAAGTTCTGCCACAGCCGTTTTTTCCGGGACCCGCGGAGATCTTAAATCCCTTCCTGGAAGAAGGTGACTTCATTTTGACCAACACTCTGTACTCCTTAAGGCTTTATTTCTTTGGCTTCTTATTCGGCGTACTTTTGGGTGTTGGCACAGGAATCCTGATCGGATGGTTTGACAGAGTTTACTACTGGGTTTATCCCATTCTTAAGATTACGGGAGTTATACCCGCAGTAGCGTGGATGCCTTTTGCACTTACTCTTTTCCCAACTCCGTTCATATCAGCGGTGTTCCTTATAGTAATATGCGCATGGTTTCCCATCGCATCCCTTACGGCGGCAGGTATCAAGAGCACTCCCAAGGCTCAGTACGAAGCAGCCAAGATACTTGGCGGAAATGCTTTTTACCAACTTTTCCACGTTGCGATACCCCACGCGATGCCCCAGATCTTCACGGGAATATCAACAGCCAACGCCTTTGCTTTTACAACTCTTGTAATGGCGGAGATGCTTGGACAGCCCGGAGGTCTTGGATACTACATCAACCTATCTAAGGTATGGAGCGCGTACTACAAGGTGTTTGCAGCCATTTTGATAATGGCAATACTATTCAGTGCCATCCTCAAACTCATTAACAGGCTGCAGGATTATGTACTGCGCTGGCAAAGGGGGATCGTAAAATGAGCGAAAAAATCTTAACTATAGAGAACGTAAACAGATTCTATGACGACGGAGAACATCAGGTAGAAGCATTAAAAGACATAAATCTTGAGCTTAAGCGCGGTGAATTTGTCTCCATAATCGGAGCCTCCGGCTGCGGCAAAACAACGCTTCTACGCCTTATTGCAGGTCTTGATGAAGCAGGAAACGGCTCAATAGTATTTAAAGGAGAGCAGGTAAAAGAGCCCAATTACAAGCGAGGCTATATTTTCCAGCAGCACAACCTGTTTCCATGGCTCACCGTAGAAAACAACGTAGCTTCAGGTCTTAAGGCCCGCCACGTTTATCGCAAAAGCAAAGACAAAGAACGTATTCAGAAATATATAGATCTTGTGGGGGTTACGGGCTTTGAAAAGTCCTATCCCCACCAGCTTAGCGGCGGTATGTCGCAGCGTGTTGCAATTGCAAGAGCTCTCATCAACGAGCCTGAACTTCTGGTTCTTGATGAGCCCATGGGAGCCTTGGATTCTTTTACCAGAGCGGACATACAGGATAAGCTTCTTGAGATCAGGAAGGAAAAGAATCTTACCATGCTGCTTGTGACTCACGATGTTGATGAGGCAATATACATGTCGGACCGCATCGTGATCATGACACCGCGCCCCGGCAAGATCAGTGAGATCATTGATGTGGATATCCCTCATCCGAGAAACCGAGGAGGCGCTGAATTCCTGGCTCTTCGCCGCTCGCTTCTTGACAGGTTTGATCTTGCTAATGCTCATCCAGAGCCTGAGTACATGATCTGATCTTGCAAATGCCGCTTTTTTTGGGGGCTTATAAAATATCAAATTCATTTAGGAGAAACACTATGAAAAACAAAATATCTATCTCAATCATTTTTGTAATACTTGGAATCCTTATTATTCTGGCACCTACTGTCATTTTCCCGGTTTGTCCCGCGGATATGAAGATGCGCTGCCAGTACACCAAACAGGCCGAGATTGGAATCGGTATTCTCATCGCAGTTTTGGGCGCTGCATCTTTCTTTTTTACCGAAAAAGTCAGAGCCGGAATCAGCATAGCAGTGGCGGGTATAGGCGCCCTTGCTATCGCAATTCCCACAACTCTCATCGGAGTATGCGGAAGCGATATGATGGCTTGCAACAACGCAACCCGCCCTCTTTTGGTGGTTCTTGGGGTTATCACGATCCTTGTTTCAGTAATCAATTCTGTTTATTTGTTGAAAGTTAAAAAGGCATGATTTCGATTAAAGATTCTTTTCTGATAAAGAGTATTCAGAGAAAAAAACAGAAAAACATAAGTCTGATCACACTGATCGCCATCCTTTCTTTTGTGATGATCGGTGGTTCACTCCTCATATTGGTATTGCACAACGGACTTAAGGGAATGCAGAAACGACTTGGCGCAGACATAATGGTCATCCCTTCCGAGTGCGAAGAAACAGCCGAGAGTCTTCTTATGGAAGGCTCTCGTGAATATTTCTACTTTGACAGAAACGTCACGGACAGCATCAGGAACATCGACGGAATAGATGCTCTCACCGAGCAGTTCTATCTCGCAAGCCTCTCTGCTGACTGCTGCACCAGCAAGGTCGGCATCGTGGGCTTTGATCCAAAGACTGATTTCATTGTTCAGCCCTGGATCGAGGAGAAGGCAAAGGGGAAGATCGGCAAGGATAAGGCTGTAGTTGGAAGTCAGATCAAGACAGAAAAAGACGGCACCATAAAGATATTCGGCCGCTCCTACTCCGTTGTTTACAGGCTTGCAGAGACAGGAACAAGCCTTGATACTTCCGCTTACTTTACTATGGACACCGTCCCGCAGCTTATCTCCGATGCAGAGAGCAAAGGCATTTCTTTTCTTGAATCTCAAAAGAACGGCAATACCATCTCTTCTGTATTTATCAAGCTTAAGCCAGGAATTGTGGACAGTGACATTGCAAGAGAGATAAACAAAAATACCGATACGGATGTAGACATACTATACCCGGAAGCAATCCTTAAGTCCTTTTCCGACAGCACGGGACATATAGCTTCCGCCGCGTATTTTGTGCTGCTTCTTGTGTGGCTTATAGTTGAGCTGATACTGCTCATTGCTTTTTATATATCATCAAACGGCCAGAAAAAAGAATATGCTCTTTTGAGGGTCCTTGGTCTTTCAAGAAAACAGCTGGTCGAAAAAGTAATAAAGGAAAGTCTCATAATATCACTTGCGGGCTTTGTTGCAGGCGGCTTTTTATCTGCCCTTACAGTATTTCCTTTCGGAAGATACATGGCACTTAATCTTAAGTTTGTATATGTGACTCCAAAGGTTTTGGAAACACTTCTTATATTTGTTCTGGGACTTGGTGCTTCGGTCCTGTCAGGAATGATCGCATCAGCCATTCCCATAGTCAGGATCTGCAAGCTTGATGAATACTCGGCCCTTAGAGAGGAGGAATAAAATGTTCGCTGAACTAAGGCATATTTCAAAGCGTTACACACGTGGAACCCGTAGCTTTGAAGTATTTAATGACTACGACCTTTCGGTAAACAAAAAAGAACTACTTGTCTTATCGGGACGCTCCGGAAGCGGTAAGAGCACTCTTTTAGCGCTCCTTGGCGGTTACCTTAAACCTGATGAGGGAGAAGTTTATTTTGACGGCACTGATCTTTCATCAGGGAAAGACAGTGACCTGTCAAAGCTTCACTCTGAGCGCATAGGATACCTTCCTCAGAGTAACGTTATGGTATCGGAATTTACTATTCTGGAAAATGTCATGCTGAAAAGCCTGTTGTCTAAGGCTCCGGATTCTGCGGAAAGCACGCCGCTTACTATAGTTAAGGAGAAGGCTCTTTCTCTTCTTGAGCTCTTTGGCATAGAATCCCTTGCGGACAGATATCCTCACGAACTTTCAGGAGGCGAACTTAGAAGAGCCTCTCTTGCAAGACTTTTTGTAAGTGATCCAGATCTGTATCTTATAGATGAGCCGTCGGGAGGTCTTGATAAAGAGGCCACTGAGATTGTCATGAATTATCTTGCAGACATGGTTTCCGAAGGAAAAACTGTTGTTGTAGCAACTCATGATGATATAGTAAAAAAGTACGCTGACAGGACCGTGGAGATTCAAAAATGAAAAACGGTGCGTTCCTGTATTTCATAATCAGCGCCAACATATTAAAAAGAAACTTAAAGTAAGGTAAAGGTGTTTACCATGAAAGAATATTGTATAAAAAATAATGCATCGGAAAATTATGTCATAAGAAAAGCCACTATAGAAGATCTTGATAATATAGCTCAGCTGGAAGCCACATGTTTTCCTGCTGCCGAAGCAGCATCCAAAGAATCTTTTAAGAAAAGGCTGGAAAGATATCCTGACTATTTTTTACTATTGTTTATCTCAGATAAATTAGTCAGCATGGTAAACGGACTCGTCACCGACACTCCGGATCTGCAGGATGAGATGTATGATGATGCAGGGCTTCACAATCCCGTCGGCGCCTGGCAGATGATATTTGGCGTTGATACCGATCCTGCCTATCAAAGGAAAGGCTACGCTGAAGCCACTCTACGTGCATTTATAAACAATGCTCAGAAAGAAGGCAGGAAGGGTGTCGTCCTAACCTGCAAAGATAAGCTTCTGCACTACTATGCCAAATTCGGATTTGAAAACGAAGGAGTATCAAATTCCACACACGGCGATGTAACCTGGTACCAGATGAGACTTAAGTTCTAAAAAAACAAAGAGCCGTAGCTTTTAAAAGCTGCGGCTCTTACCTATATCAGAATCCTTCCATCCTGCGCTGCTTGCGAAGGGCGATTCTCTTCTCTGCTCCTTCCCACTCAGCTCTTTCATTTTCTGTCTTAACATTAAGTCCATATGGCACAAGTACCGGTGTGTCATCATCATCTATGCACACCTCGGTAAGATATGCTCTGTTGAGCACATGCCTCATACCGTTTCGTCTGTCCTCAACATAGGTATCAACTCTTACTTCCATGGAAGTCTTACCTACGTGAGTTATCTTCCCTATCATAACAACAATATCATCAAGCTTAGCGCCTTGCTTGAACTGCATATTGTCAACAGCTGCTGTGGCTACGGGATTACCCGAATGCCTTACAGCTACGGTTCCTGCCACCTCATCTATCCATGACATAAGCGTCCCGCCAAACAACCTGTTCTCGCTGTTAATATCACTATACTTTACAACCTTGGTCCACTCTGTGATCGAGTCCTCCACATTCTTGTTTGCGATCTGGTGATCAACATGAAAAACCTTGCTCATACCCCACCTCCGGTCATTATTATAGTTGTCTTATATCTAATTGTACCCCAATTCCACGCCGGTTACCATACTCCTATGTACTTCAAAAACAGGTAAAACCGATTCCCATTCCTATTCCGTCACAGAACATAAAATCAGGAAAAACAAACATCTTCCATGTAATAGTCCCGTAAATATGCTAAAATAAAGTCGCAGAGCGCAACAAATCAGAGCAAAGCTCAGCAATTAAATTGCAAAGTATATCAAATCTGCGCAAAGCTCAGCACTAAGTCAGATCAAAAGGGAGGATGACATGTCTGCTACATCACCTAAGGTAAGTGTGATAATACCCGTTTATAATACAGCCAAATATATGGACGAGTGCATGGATTCCGTGCTTGGACAGACATTAAAAGACATAGAGATCATCCTTGTGGATGATGGCTCAACTGATGGCGTCAGCCCTGCAAAATGCGATGAATACGCTACTAAGGACAGCCGCGTAGTAGTTCAGCACAAAAGAAACGGTGGCCTCATGTCCGCATGGATTGCAGGTTCTAAGCTCGCCACCGCCCCCTACCTTTGTTATGTCGACAGCGATGATTGGGTTGATACCGATATGCTGGAGAAGCTCTATGCTTACACCGACAGTTCTTTTGCCAATGAAGAAATAATCGCAGGTAATTACATAGTAGAAAAAGCCGGTGAGAGGAGAAAAGAAACTCAGTCCGCAGCCCCCGGCGAATACAAGGACGAGAAACTTTCAGAGCTCAGAAAAAACCTCCTTGGACAGGATGTGCGCCCGGTTACGCTCTCACGCTGCATGAAGCTCATATCAAGAAAGCTCATCATCGACAACATCAAATACTGCAACACCGATATTGTCATGGCGGAGGATGTGAACATCATGCTTCCCTGCATCTGCGACTGCAAAAGACTTTACATCGCAAAAGACTGCCACTTCTACCACTACAGACTTGTCAGCAGCTCCATGGCTCACGCCTACAGTCCGCACCTTTTGGACAATCTAAGGCTCAACGACTTTACTTTTAAGTCTATTTTCAAAGCCAAAAACATTGAAAACGGCGACCAGCAGACTGACAGAGAGTTCGTCCTTATGCTCCTTGTAGTTCTTAAAAACATGCTTCGCTCAGATGAGCACGGCACTCCCTGCAAGGTTCGCAAGGTTTTCATGCAAGAAGATATAAGAAAAAAAGTGATGTCCACAGATGTAAACATCACTTCCAAAGCCAATAAATTATTGTACGCCTGCATCAGACACCCCTTGCGCCTGCTTATCAGGTTCACTTCATTTATCCTGAAAAGATACGACAAAAAAACTAACTGATTATGGTAGCTCTTTCGCCTCCGCAAAGTCTTTTGCGGAGCTTTTTTTCGTCCAGATTCTTTCCGATAAAAACGCACTGACAAGCGTCATCCGGCGAATCCGTTATGGCATACATTCTGTCAGCAAGGTCGAACCTAAGGACCTCGTTATTTACCCAGAGCGTTCCCTTTGCCCTTGCAATATGACCGTATTCGCCATGGAGACAATCCTCCAAGAGCTGAATCAGCTCACCGGGATTATGAAAACCGCCCTTATTAATACTAACTTGGGAAAAAGAATCTTCGGCTGCGCCGCCGGAATCTGCCCCGCCCGGGCGTCCTGCCGTTGCGGCTGTCATTGATTCTGCCGCCTCCTTTGCTTCACCCTTCAGGTTGAACAGTCCATCCCACCACTCTTTGTCCTTCAAAGTGTAGTGTTCACTCACAATCTCCGCCGCAGGATTAATCTTTTTTACCTCTTTGACAACGTCTGCGATTATGTCAGGATCAGTGTGCTCGCACTTGGAAAAGACAACAATACTTGCATTTGCAATCTGGTCCCTGTAAAGACTTGGCCACTCCTTCATGTTATCCCTATAGTTATCCGGCGAAATGACAACCACCGGGCGAAGCAGAAACACCGCCGTATTTAAAATGGGCTTTAGATTCTCAATAATACTGCTCAACTTACCAACTCCCGTAGGCTCTATAATAAGATATTCCGGGCTCAATGATGAAAAGACAGTTAGCACGGAATTTACAAAACTGTCCTTCATGGTGCAGCATACGCAGCCTTCCATGAATTCAAGAATCTGTATATCCTCTTCTTTGGCTGCACTCTGTCTAAGCTCATTGGAATCCAGATTGTTATCACCGTATTCGTTTTCCATGATTACAGGGCGCTCATCCGTCCTGTTTATCAGTTCTTTGATAAATGTGGTTTTACCTGCTCCCAGAAACCCGGATATAAGTAAAATCTTCATAGTCGATTTCCTACCTAGCACTAAATTAAAATAGTAAAGGGCGGTCTCTGTAAAAAGACCGCCCTAAAAATCAGATCAAAACCCGTATCAAGGCTGGTTATCGAGGATAACAACAGGCTTAATAAGATCTGCAGGCTTATCCTTCATAAGCTGAAGTGCCTCCGGGATATGCTCCCAACCATGGAATACATGAGTAGAAAGCTTACTAACATCGAGCTTGCCAGAAGAAACAAGTGCTCCAAGCTTCTCCATACGAAGTCTTCCACCGGGCATAAGTCCACCTGCAAGGAGCTTGTGTCCCATACCAACGCCCCACTCTACACGAGGGATTGTGATATAGTCGCCGCTTCCAAGGTAGTTAACGTTACCGATCTTGCCGCCTGCTTTAAGTGCCTTAACAGCAGACTCAAATGTCTGAACGCCGCCACCTGCAACAACAACTCTGTCTACACCGGCGCCGCCTGTCATCTCAAGAACCTGATCTTCGATAGTTCCGTTCTTGTAGCTGATAAACTCATCTGCCCCGTAGAACTTAGCTGCCTCAACACATTTAGGACGAGTTCCTACAGCGATGATGCGAGATGCACCACGAAGGCGAGCACCTGCAACACTCATAAGACCAACAGGTCCGATACCGATTACAAGAACAGTATCACCGAACTGAACATCTGCGAGCTCTACACCATGGAATCCGGTAGGAACCATGTCTGAAAGCATGCAGGCATCTTCAAGTGTCATACCCTCGGGCATGTGTGCAAGGTTACCGTCAGCGTCGTTAACATGGAAGAATTCTGAATCAAGACCATCCTTGAAGTTAGAGAACTTCCATCCTGCAAGCATTCCGCCGGAATGCATTGAGTATCCTGCCTGTGCCTCAAGTGAGTTCCAGTCAGGTGTAATAGCAGGAACAAGAACCTTGTCGCCGGGCTTAAAGTCTTTAACCATGCTACCAACTTCTACAACCTCAGCACAACCTTCGTGTCCAAGGATCATATTGTGACGATCTCCTACTGCACCTTCCCATACTGTGTGTACGTCGGATGTACAAATAGCGATTGCAAGAGGACGGCAAATTGCATCCATGGGGCCGCAAGCCGGGCGTTCTTTTTCAATCCAGCCCACCTCGCCGATTTTCAGCATTGCAAAACCTTTCATACTACCTTCTCCTTTTCTGTAAATTTTTTTCTGTGAATTTTTTAACAGGCCCAATACATTTATCTATATTATATAGGAGTATAGCAATCGTGTCATCAAAAATTATCAATAATGCACATCTTTTTTGATGACAAACCATAAAAATACTGTGATTTTGCCTTTTCTACAAAGTATAATTCCCCCTTTGCAGTATTCCCTTAATGCTTAGTGTAGTCTTAGTTTTCAGTTGGAATTATCGTCTCAAGAATCGCAAGGGCAACTGCCATCATTGTTCCCGCGAGATTCCTGAATGTAAAATACGCATGGTCCATAGAATGCTCCCTCGCCCCAAAATACCACACAAAGGGAATAAGACCAGCGAATAACAGCGTAGACACTACCGCTGCATTTACCTTTATTCTTCTCCTATTCTTAATGGCAACAACCGCTGCCGCAATAATCGCTATCATCAATACCATCAGAACCGGCACTATAAACAGCATCCTGAAATTTGCAAGTACTGTTTCAAAAAAGCCGTAGTGAACCTCTCCGTTGCCACTTCTGTAGATCACCTGCTCAAGACCTTCCGCAAGAGCATTCTCTTTTCCCCCTGAAAAAACAGTTCCGACTACCCACTTAAGTCCCCACATGCCAACGTATCCTACTCCCCAGAAAGCAAGATAAGTGATGACCGCAAGGATACCCTCCTTAGCGGAGGTCAGCAGCTCTTTTTTCCTTAAGATCATATAGGTCAAAAGAGGCATCAAGAACGAAACTATCGGATAAGTCAGAAAGTCAACGTAGACCACGATTATACCCACAAGCAGGAAAAATATGGGAGCATCTTTTTTGACATCGATCCTGTCACCAAACAAAAGCACTGTAAGAAGCGCAAGTAGCGTAACATTCATAACTGCGGCGTACTGGAAATTCATGGCGCAGCTGACGGGATTAAGAACCGCAAGAGCGCCTGTAAGCGCAATTCCAAGCCTCATGTTCCCGGTCTTACATACTGCAAGCTGCAAGATAACCGCGATCATGATCAGCTCAAACAGGAAGTTCAGAATCCTCACGCTGTTAAGACTCATAAGGAAAAGAAGCGGCTTTAGCGGCACAAGATAGCCGTGCCAGTACCTTACATAGTTAAAAATAAAGCTCTCACCCTCGTAATCCGTAAGCTCCATCACTGCGTCGTTGTTGACACCCTTGTAGTCGTGATGGGGAACTATTGCCGCATTCAGAAATGGATTGCTATCGTCCTCGGCCGCCGGGTATATCGCATTGGCGAGGATAAATGTAGCATCCGTATAATCATCAAGCATTGTATATTTGTAGCCCTGAGACCACTCAGGGTTAGTTGTTACACCCTCGTACTGCCCAATGGAGTTCCTGACATTATCCCTGATCCTGGGTGTCGGAATCGCATAGGCCGCCACCAGGAGCAGATAGCCCAGGATTGTAGATATTAGGAGGGTTAATATTGTTCGTTTAATAAGTGTTTTGATCATTGATTCAGAAATCTTCTCCAACTTCATCTATCTTTTCTTTTAATACCTTTGCAAGTTCTCTGAAAGCAGGAATGAAACTATCTCTAATCATTATGACAAGCTCATCTATTGCTTCATCATCATAGATATGAACATTTTCATTTCTTTTAGTCAGCATCAAGCGCCATACTTCGGAATCCGAAAGAAACCCATTACCATAACCAAGTTTTAATATTTCTCTTGGTGATCCAATCTCAGCTCCATTGACTGCATGAAGTCTAAGCACCGCCTGAAGTGCTTTACATGAAAGTTCAAAAGTCAGATTGAATTGACAAATTAGTCCCATCCTGTAAATTTCATCATTATATGCGTTATCGAAATCGGCTTTCTCAAGTACACTCAAGCAATTATCATAATTCTCATATTTTTTCATTAGCTTTCTGGAAATATTCACCTTCTGCATATTGTACTCCAATCAACTAAGCCTTTTAATATTATACACTTTTCCAATGCACATTTTCTTGTAATATGATTCTCATTCTGACTAATTCCGAATCCAATTCGGAATTAGTCAGAACGTGCTACTATCAATCTACGAGTTCCCATAAACACTGCAAGTGAACCCAGGTATACTACGCCACCCATAACTATCTTAACCATCAGCGCAAGTATCTCATTGGAAATCTTAGGAGTATACTGCCATAATAATACAAACATCATCACTCCGGCTATCACAAACGGAAGTGAGTTTACGATATTTCTTCCTATATTGGCTTCTTTGAAAACGCAGACTGCTTGAACGATGCAGACGGTTGCGTACGCAACGAAAGTTCCGATCGAAGCTCCGACCGAGGCATACTTAGGTATAAGTATCAGATTTAAGATCAGATTTAAAGTTGCTCCCATTATCAAAGAAAAAACATATATCTTATCTTTCTTTCTCGGAATAAGATACTGCGTTCTGATAACATTAGCAAAGGCTTCAAACATGCTGCCGGGAAGAATTATATAAAACAAAAAATTGCACTTATCAAATCCTGGTCCGTAAAAGATAGGAACAAATTCTTTCGAAACAGTCATGATGCCAAAGCATATCGATGTAGCCAGAAACATCGCAACTATAATGGACTTATCAAAAGTGCTCTCCATGCTTTTCTTACTGTCACCTCTCGCTAGCATGTTGGACATTCTTGGAAGCATTACTATTCCAAGTGCATTTACAAAAGCCATTGGGACTCTTATAACATTCTCAGCACCGTGATAATATCCAAGCTCAGAATCCGTCGATAAAACACCAAGCATGATCTTATCCATAGTCCTGTAAATGCTGACTGCAACCACAGGAATAAACAAAACCAGATTGGGCCTTATATGCCTTATCACGCCTTCTAAACTTATTTTACAAAAAGAGATTTCATTCTTTAGTAAAGGAATAACAATAATCTGATTAAGCAACATTCCGCAACTAAAGAAAAGCGCATAAAGCCATACATCTTCAGAATTTTTTACAAATATAAAAATACAGGCTGTAGATAATAGCTTGGTTAAAACATCTCTGGTAGATGTAACCTTAAACTTTTCCAATCCATACAGACACCAATTGACATCTATAAGCGTGGCAAAAACATATATTCCCATAATAATGCCAAGCATTTTATTTGGTGCAAAGCATACGCTGTATATCATATAAACAGCAAAAAGAATTACTCCCAGAATAAACTGAAAAGAATAAATCTCCCAAAAAGTTTTTGATAGCTTATCCTTATCATCTTTCACATAGGCAATGGTCCTGTTTCCGTAATTGTTCAGACCAAGCTTAATAAAGATGCAAAAATAAAACGCAACAGAATACGCAAAAGAATATTCTCCAAGTCCATCTGACCCTAGCACTCTTGAAAGATAGGGCATGGTAACAAGGGGTATCAATATAGCTGACAATTGATAGATAGAGTTAAATATGAAATTAGTTTTTGTAGAAGATTTATTTTTCAACTACAGTCCCCACACAATCTTAAATCGTCTGTACCTTTTTTTTGCACCGGATATACCCGCTTTCATATATAACGGGCTCGTTATAGTAAGCAGGAAAATATTATGAGACATCATATAAAAACCTGTTGTCATGATTCCATACACCGAATAAGTAAATAGAATAGCCACCATTGTGTAGTTTTCTTGCTTCACATAGTAAAATATCGCAAAAGCCAAGAGTAATGAAAAAACTATATATACCACAATTCCAAATCGTAAAAGAATACTTAAATATGCATTATCCAAATACCATTGATGATATATACCAACATACTTTTTATCTTTAACGAGTGTACTTACTTTCTGCCCCCATAAAGTTATGCCATAATACTTGTACATCTTATGACCAAAGTAAAATCTTCGTGATAAAAATTTATCCAACGATAATAACAAAGCATTTTGGGCCGGGTCAAAAAACGAAAGCCATACAGAAAAAACATTAACAACAACAGCCCCAATCGCAACAATGTTCATGAGCCTTTTCTTGTCAATACCATACCTATCATATATACCACCTATCATAACCATAAACATCAGTATGAATATTCCAATGAAAGCTGTTTGGGAATTAGGCACTTTATAAACAAAGTACGCTGCTATTCCCATTATAATAAACTTAGGAATGTTATGAACTGAGTTTTTCATAACATAACAAAAGCATGCGCTCAGCTGAAATATACGCATTCCCAGTCTATTAGGATGTTCAAACCCCAGTGCATGCCGGATCTGCCCTCCCCTGTACATAGTATAGTCCGGCAAAGATCCCATCATGCACATTATAATTACAAACGGTATCATGATCAGCAGTATAATAAAATAAATCTTTATTATCTTATCCATGTTTACATACCTAGCTGCAACAACAAAAAGTAGAACAGAAATAAGATAATTATTATCAGCTTTAATTGTCCCCAGAATAACCGGCACTGTTATTAGCGCCAGAACTATTAATTCTTTATATGAATATCTTTGAAAGAAAACAATAATACACATCAATAAAAAAAGAACCGTTACGTCAACTACCTTGTTTATATCAGCAGTATTATCCCAGACGACATTTCTCAAAAAATCATTGATTCTGTCTCCAAATGCCGTCCTTAAAATGATGTCAAAAAAACACCATAGCTCAAATGTAATATCAAATATTCGTTCTGCTATTCGTTCCCTATTCACTATACATTCCTTTACAGTTTAAACAAAACCACTTACAGATTTATTTAGTAGTACATTGCACATTCGAATTATATATATCAATTATTATAGGATATACGCTATCCATTTGGAGATTATCTACTGCATATTTGTATCCATTTTCTGCAATCACTTCAACAGCTTCAGGATTGTGAATACAAAACGATATTTTATCTGCCAGTTCTCTGGGATTACCAGAATGATACAGTAGCCCTGTCTCATTATCCTTGATTAATTCGCTTGTACCGCTTGTGTCTACCCCAATCACTATACACTTATTTAACATCCCTTCAATTGTAGTCCTACCAAAGGCTTCCATTGAAGCGCATGTACATAAGCAATTATAATCTCCAAGATTTTTATATGCATCGGGAACAAAGCCATCAAAAAATACTGACTTTCCAATTTCAATACCATTCTTCGAAATCTCTGCTTTTATTTCATTTAAATACTCACTATCTTTTTCAGCCCCAATAAAATGAACCTCACATATATTTCGATCTTCTTCCGGTAATAACGCTAATGCTTGCACTAACTCCAGCTGACCTTTCACTCTTAAGAAACGTCCCAAAAGACATATTTTGAATTTGTCCTTTGGCTTATTACCTTCGTCCCTAACAATGTCAACATTAAAAGCATTGTAAACAACTTCTATGTGCGGAGTAAAAATTTTCTCATAATATCTTTTTACCGCACTGGAAACAGCGATAATTTTACACGATTTATTGATCACATCTATAGCATGTTTGCTATCTGCAAATTCCAATGACAAACACCCATCCAAGAACTCCCTAATATGCCAAACGACAGGAATTCCCAGATCATTTGCTACTTCTGCACACATTCCACTAGTCAATCCATTGATATGTACTATATCTATTTTCTTATTTTTCAACACTCTTCTCAGTAATAATAAATCAATCGGAATTAAAACAGCTCTAATAGCCATTTTGATCAAATATGTCATTTTTGACACACGCTCATTGATTCTCCTGACCCAAAGCCGTCTTTGAGGAACAACAACCGTTTCGATTGCCCTATTTCTTAATTGCTCATACAATGTACCTTTCTTCTTTAATAATGCCACAACATGATACTCTGAATTACACTCAATCCATTCAGCCAATCCTAAAAAAGAATATGCAGCACCTGCAGTCATCTCTGATACCTCTGTAGCCAGCATCAAATTGTATTTTTTTTCTGCCATATACTTACGTTTCCTTCTCGATCACAGTTCAAATTTACTCTTCTGAGGTAGTAAATGATCCAATTGCTCATTTATCGCTTTCTTATAACGCATAAATGTCTCATAAGAAATATCTGCGTCATTTATACATATAGCAGTACCTTTTGGACTACGCATATAATCGATACATTTATTGAATGCATCCTCGTCGGTTAAAACAAAACTTTTTCCAAATCCTGCTCTTCTTGGCCAAAATTCGCCTGCTGCTATCTGCCAATTCCTCATTGTCCAATGTGAATAATCAAATTTCGTTCTATATCTATTGTGACAAGTGTCCATGAGCAAGTCCGCTTCTTTTTCCCATAACGTATCAAATGTAGATTTTAAATATGAATATGGTAGATGAATCTGTCTGATTTCCGGAAAAGCTTTGCATGGTAATAAATACAATGTTTTCAGCATCTGCTTTCCATACAAGGGTGTAAACCATTTACTGAAATTTCCAAAAATCGACTTCTTCATTTCAAAATACTTATTGATTATTCCTGTGGCTTGTAAACTCGAATACAGTTCCATCTTAGTAGGCGACACAGAATGAATATTAAGAAATGCTGAATCACAAGGAAGCCCATGAGAAAAGAAATCTGTGGGCTCTGCCTTTTTTATTAAAAACATGTCATCATTAAATAATACAAATTTTTCTGATAGCTCAGTAATCCTATTAAGCATCAACTCAATTGGATTACTGTTGAAAGTAGGCAAGCAATCACTTGGCATGTAATCCTTGTGGTTAACTATCTTAAGCTTCGGATGATCTGTATTTAGCCATGAAGGAATATGTCCACAGGTTATAAAAAAAATATTATTTACCCAAGGAGCAAACGCCTCAACTCCTCTAAAAAAATACTGGAGATTATCCCAGTTTCGATACCTCTTTTCAGACACATCATCCTGAGTCGACGGAACAAATTTCTTTTTATCTTCAAGCCAATTTGGGTCTGTTTCATCCACCCACAATATCACAAAATCAATCTTTTCTGGTTTCATAATTCACTTGCCTCTTAACTATCTCATCCCAAAACTATTAGTTTATTGTCTCTATCTCAGGTTTAAATCCAACTCCTGAGTAGAAAGATCGTACTACAATCTTCATTTTGCCAAGCTTATCTTTTTTCTCTCTAAGCAAGATATACTGCAATATATAATATTTTCATTCTCTAACCCATTCCGTTATCTTTTTCTCAGTTACTCCCCATTCAATACCACTACAATAATGAATATTATCGCAATACCTACATGCCGGTACAAATGT
>JAEEGK010002316.1_pt1 | contig 47724 bp, 35 predicted proteins | sample 8958771 | NCBI WGS metagenome assembly JAEEGK01 (sample SAMN16246547, study PRJNA631951) | gut metagenome | biome: gut microbiome; feature: rumen; material: SC-attached | host: Bos | place: Iran: Karaj | collected 2018-10 | reverse complement strand
CAGGAACGGGGAAAGGGCATTCCAATTCAGCGGATAGCGGTCGGTGCCAAGTGCTCTGCTGTCGTTACGCGTGACGGCCTTCGCCTCTACCGCCCGGCCATTGACATAAGTATAGGCGTTGATGTTCAGATTCTTCAGCCGCAGGCTGTCGCCATCTGCCTCTATCAGGCAATGCTGCTGTAATACGGACGAAGGCACGTCAGCCAGTCCGTACAAAACAGATTTCTCACCTGCCGTGAGGCGTAGTTGATGGGTTGCCGTATCTCTACCTATTATTATCTTCATGGTTTTATATGCGGGTTTGTAGCATTAAGTCTTTCACCTTTCGCAAAGCTTCTTTCGAGATGTTGACTTGAAACGCAAAGTGGTCATAGTCGGACAATATCAGTTGCTGTTTCAGCACATTAATCTGATAGATGTAGCGCATATTGATGATGAAGCGCTTGCCGATGCGCATAAAAGTGTTTTCTTCAGGGGTGAGTTGTTGGGCAATGGCCTTCTCCATCTCGCCTAAATTCATGCAGATGGCCGCACGCAGCTTGTTGACCATCACAATGTCAGTATAGTTGCCGTCGGCCTCGAAGTAAACAATCTTGGCCACGTCAATCCTGTTCAGCTCGTCACGGGTATTGAAATAAAGCTTTGTCATACTTTTAGGTCATCAGTTAGTAGACCGCCCGTCGCCCATTGCTGGGCTAACTGAGCGATGTTGCAAAGATAGAGAATATTTTTGTAATAACCAAGAAAACGGCAGGGATTTTATAGGTGTCGCCATCAAAGAACGACAAAGAACTTCAAAGAACGACGGCGACAAAACGTAATAAAATCAGCGGCAGTGGGAAATAATATCAGCGACGGTGGGAAATAATATGTCTGACGGAGGTAAATAATATGCTCCGATTTACCTCTGCGGGGCATATTATTTACCAAAAAGGGATATAAAATTCGATGCCGACAGACATCAGATTCCAAAACAGGGGACATCAATGAAGTGAAGGTACATGGAGAACGGGCTCCGTAATTCTAACTTCTAATCAGCAGCAGAGAGCTTGGTCACTTCGATGCGATGGGAGCGCCATGCAATAAGGCTGGGTGTGTCGTGCGGTGTTTTTCTTTGTCTTCAGCAGGGTCGTTGCTACTAAATTTGGCGATTCACATAAATATTCCACCAAAAGGAGTGATTTTCCCAGATTTTATGTTTACCTTTGCTGAGGAATTTAGGTCATGGCAAAAGATATTCAGTCATTTCTTAGTCAGCGGGATCGCAGCCTGCTGTCGCTGCTGAGTTATTCGCTCGGCCAGGATGTCGTCCTCTCTCGCTTTACTGCCGAGGAGTGGCAGCGGCTGTTCGAGGATGCCACTCGTCACTCGCTGGTGGGCGTGCTCTTCGAGGGCATCAAGAGGTTGCAGAAGGAGGACCGCACGCTGTGTCCGCCACTGCTGCTGATGCTGCGCTGGGCGGGTGATGCCGAAAATATCAGTCAGCTGAACGGGGTGTTCAATGCCGAGGCAGCACGCCTCACCCGCCTGTTTGAGGGCGAGGGACACACCACGGCCATCCTGAAGGGGCAGGCTAATGCCAAGCTCTATCCCAATCCATGCAGTCGTCAGGCTGGCGACATTGACATCTATGTCTCTGGGGGTAAGGAGCGTGTGATGGCCACGCTGCAGCAGTTAGGCATGGCCGACGGCACCATCGACGTGGGCTACCACCACTTCGCTCTGCCGCACAATGCGCAGGGCATCGAAGTGGAGGTGCATTTCCTGCCCTCGTCAGGGCATAACCATGCGGCATGCAACGAGCGGCTGCAACAGTACCTTGACGCAGAGCTGATACGCGGGCTGACGCTGGTGGACGAGGGCTTCCGCATTCCGTCGACATGCTTTGCGCTGACCATGCAGCTGGCACATATCCGCCACCACCTGCGCCATGAGGGTGTGGGACTGCGCCAACTGACGGACTACTGGCTGCTGCTGCGCCACAGCACGGACGAAGAGCGTCGCGATGTGGCGGGCAGGCTGAAGGAACAGGGATTGTACACCGTGGCAAGGGCGCTGATGTGGGTCATCGGCGCGGTCTTTGGCGAGCACGATTGTCTGCTGCCCGTGCCTCCTGCTAGCAGAAAGGGCCGCTGGCTGTTGGGCAAGGTGCTGCAGACAGGGAACTTTGGGAAGCACGACCGCAAGAAGCAGCAGGTGCTATGGCGCGAGGTGCTGCGTCAGAAAGTGGAGCTGCTGCCGTTGGTATGGTTCGAACCTGAATTCGCGCCGACATTGGCTGCCGAGGAGTGGCGCTACTGGCTGTGCATCGTCCGCAAGCTGCCTGAGCGCATCCGCTACCGCTCGCTGTCGCTCCGCGACCATCCCCAGGCATGGTAAAGTCAGGTAACTGAAGTGTATAAAATAAGTTGACGCTTTTGAACTTCAAAAAGCGTCAACTTATTCAGTATATGTCAGACTTTCTGATTACTTGGTTTCGGGCAGCATGATGATTTCTGCGTGGTTGCCGCTCTTGAGCAACTGGTTCAGGAAGTCACGCACGCTGTCAGTGGTCAGGGCCTCCACGGTCTTCTTGTAGTCGGTGTACATATCCAGTCCGTAGTCCTTGAAGGTAGTGATGGTGTTCACCCAGTAGCCGTTGGTCTTGGCGTCCACATCAATCTGCTTCAGCATATACTCCTTGGTCTTGGCGAGCTGGTCGGCATCGACGGCCTTCTGCATGTTGGCAATGCCCTCGTGAATCAGGCGTACGGCAATCTCCTGCTTGTCGGGGTTCATCGGACAGTAAGCCTGCAGCTGGACTTTCGGCTGGTGCGTGCTCAGATTAAAGCCGCCATAGGCACCACATGAGTAAGCAGCACTCTCGTCCTCGCGGATGGTCTTCAGGTAGATCATCGAGAGAATCTGTCCCACGGCATCAATCTTGACGCTGTTCTCCAGCGTGTAAGGCATGTCGGCATACCACATCTCGTAGGCAGTAGCCTTGGGCGACTCGGTCTTCATCTTGAAGTTGTTGACGACCTCACCCTGGGCCAGTGTCAGAATCTCATTGAAGTCCTCAGCCTTCTCGTTGGTAGCAGGCAGCGAAGCCACATACTGCTCGATGAGCGGACGGAGCGTAGCCTCGTCGAAGTTGCCGCAGAAGACGAAGGTGAACTGTCCGGCATTCTTGAAGCGGTCCTTGGCCATCTCTAAGATACGGTCGTAGTTGATGTCCTTCAGGTCCTTGACGTCAATCTGTGCAAAGCGCGGATTGTGGGCATAAAGCGTGGCAGCCAGTGAGTCGCTGAACACCATGTCAGGCGACAGGCTCTTGTTCTTCAGCGCCATGTCGAGCTGTGTCATCAGGTTCTGGAACTGCTTCTCGTCCTTGTTGATGGCGGTAAAGTAGAGATACTGCATCTGCATCATCGTCTCCAAGTCCTTCGGTGTAGAGTGGGCGGTGATGTACTGTCGTGTGTTGCCCATCGTAGCGTCGGCATTACACTCCTTGCCTGCCAGTGCCTTCTGGAGCTCTGTGCTGGAGAAATTGCCGATACCGCTCATGCCGATAGCCTGGTCGAAGACCTTCAGGTTGGCAAAGTCGGCAGCGCCGAACATCGACTTACCACCCTTGGCGAAAGCCTGCATCTGTACCTCGTCGTCCTTGAAGTCAGTCTTCTTCAGGATGACGGTAGCACCATTGGAGAGCGTCAGCTCCTTGTAGCCGAAGGTCTTGTTCTCGGTCTCAGAGACAATCTTGCCGGCCTTGAGCTGTGTCACGTCCACGAGGGGTTCGTCCTTGACGTTGTCCACGTAGGCTTCGATCTTCTCTGCGCGGGCAGCAGCAATGGCAGCAGCCATATCCTTCTCGGTGAAGTAGGCTTTGCCCTCCTTCTCCTGAGCCATCTCAAACACCACGAGGTTGCTGTCAGTGACGCTGATGAGCTCGGGCAGCATCTGGTTGATGGCCTGCACGGGGATGTTGGGCACAATCATCTGCATGGTCTGATAGAGGTTGTCCAATGGCGGGATAGGCTCATTGGTCAAATAGTGGTCGCGATAGTCATCACCGAACTCGTAGTTCTTACGCTTGTCGCGGTTGGTGTAGCGCTTCTCCAGTCCACTCAGATAGTCGGCCTGGGCACGGGCATACTCCGTAGCGGTAAAGCCGAAGTCACGCACGCGGCGAGCTTCGCGATAGAGGGCCTGGAGCGTCTCCATGTCCTTGCCCTCCTTGGGGTAGCCAAGCAGCTCAAAGCAGTCCTTAGTCTTGGAGAGCAGATATTGTCCGTCGTCAGCCATAGCCTGGTAGAAGGGGCACGACTCCTCCTGTGCCATTTCCGACAGGCGCTGGTTAATCATCTGCGAGATGACGCTGACGGCATAGTCCTGAATGAGATAGCCCATGTTCGCCTTGTCTTCAGGAGGCGTAGCGTCGTGCTTCATCATCACGATTATCTGGCTCATCTGCTGTTCCTTGTCCTTCTCGAAGACGTAGATGGCCTCCTTGTTGTCAGGCACGAGCTCTGCCACTACCTTCGGAGCATTCGGGTCGACCTTGATGCCGCCAAACAGTTCCTTGACCTTTGCCTCGATATGGTCGACGTCAATGTCGCCAACGACGATGATGGCCTGGTTGTCCGGGCGATACCACTTCTGATAGTAGGCACGCAGGGTCTGGGGCCTGAAGCTGTCGATAACCGACATCAGACCGATGGGCAGGCGCTCACCGTACTTGGAACCAGGATACATCTTCGGCAGAGCACGCTGTACCATGCGCTGCGAGGGACCTTCGCCGAGGCGCCACTCGTTGTGCACCACGTCGCGCTCCTTGTCAATCTCGGCCGGCTCTAACAGCAGTCCGTTCGACCAGTCTTTCAGGATGAGCAGGCAGGAGTCGAGGGCCGTGGCACGCTTGGAGGGTACGTTGCAGACGCGGTAGACGGTCTGGTCGATGCTGGTATAGGCATTGAGGTCGCTGCCGAACTCCACGCCCAGCGAACGGCAGAACTCAATGATGCCGTTGCCTTTGAAGTGCTCAGAGCCGTTGAAGGCCATGTGCTCCAGGAAGTGAGCGAGTCCGCGCTGTGACTCATCCTCCTGGATGGAGCCTACGCGCTGTGCAATGTAGAAGTTTGCCACATGCTCAGGATAGTCGTTGTGGCGGATGTAGTAAGTCAGTCCATTGTCGAGCTTACCGATACGCACGGCAGGGTCAATGGGAATCGGTGGCATCTGCATCTCCTGAGCCACCATGACTGCACAGCAAAACAGTGTCAGCGCAGCCGTCCATAGTCTTTTCATGTTCATTGGTGTTTATAGTTAAATAATATTACGTCAATTAGACGCACAAAGATACGCAAAAACTACACTTAATGTATAAAAATACTCTGATTATTAATGATTTTTACCAAATAAGGCGGCATTTCCGGCCGGAATGCCACCTTATTATATATATACGCACGCGAAGCGGATTAGTTGAAATAGTATTTCACACCCAACTGAATACGCCAGCACTGACCGTAGCTGTGGTTGTAGTCCCATGTCGTCTTCATGTCGGTGTTCATGCGGAACACAGGACGCTCGCCTTTCAGCACATTGGCAGCATTGGTGCAGCTCAGCAGCGGGAACATGTAATTGCTCATGCCGGGAATCTGCTTGGCCACGCCCCACTTGGAGTTCAGCAGGTTGCCGATATTCTCGACGTTGGCGATGAGCTGCAGCTTGTGTGTGGTGTTGCCAATCATCAGGTCGAAGTCGTGTGCCCACTTGAAGTCGAAGGTATGTACCCAAGGTGCGCGTGCACCATAGGCTTCGGCATACTCACCCTTGTGGTTCTTCAGGTAGTCATCCTGCTCGACAAACTCCCAGAAGGCAATGCGGTCAGCATCGCTCTTGAACAGAATCTCGCTGTCGTTACGCGGAATGTACATCAGGTCGTAAGCCAGACCGTCACCATTGATGTCGTTGCCATAGACATAGCTGTAGCCAGAGGGTGAATAGCCGCTGTAGAACAGCGAGAAGTGTTCCTTGCCGTACTTGTAGCTGATGTTGGCAATGATGCGGTCGGGCGTCGCGAACGACGAGTTGCGTACCTCGATGATGTTAGGACCATTGACGGTGTGCAGATAGTTCCATGCCGACGAGGCATTGGAACCCGGCATGCCAGTGACCTCCTTGTTGACAGTGTGCGTGTAGGCAGCAGTGACATACAGGTTCTTGAGAGGCTCTGCATTCAGCTGGATGCTTGCCGTCCATCCGTAACCCTTGTGGTTGTTGGTCAGCACGCAGGCATCGTTGGTGAAGGTCTTCTGTGCGCCGGTCGCATCAGTATAGGTAGGATTATAGCGGAAATCCTTCGGGTACAGCAGACGGTTGTCGGCACCGGCCATGTGTCCCCATGAGTCGTCAACGTCTCTGATGTTATAGTTGTCCAGATTGACAGCATTGACGTTCTTCGAATAGGTGAACTCACCAGTGACGCTCAGCGGGAAGCTGACAGGCACCTGGTAGTCAATAGCGATGGACGACTTCCAAATCTGCGGCATCTTGAAGTTCTTGTCGACGCCTGCCACAGACGACGGCACGACACCGTTGGGATCCTGGCTATAGGGCGCACCTAACTTCTCACGAATCTGGTCGATGTCCGTAACCATACCACCGGCAAAGTTGGCCAGGCGGGAGTCGCCAGAACGTGCATAGACCAAGTTCTGCAGCATACCTGAGTTCTGCGGCATATTGGTAAAGAACACCAGCGGCAGACGACCGGCGAAGAGTCCCGTACCACCGCGCAACTTCAGTGACTTGTCGCCGAAGATGTCCCAAGAGAAGCCGACACGTGGCGAAATCTGGATATTGGTTTTCGGCCAAGAGCCCACGTCAAGATGGCGTCCGCCGAAGTCGATGCTGGCCAGCAACGGATTGTCCTTCAGGTCGTTATTGTAGAATGAAATGTTGTCGAAGCGGATACCGAAATTCACTTTCAGGTTCTCAATGATGTTCCAATCGTCCTGCACGTAGAGACCGTACTGGTTGAAGCGGACCTTTGACGACGGGCTAGTGTCACCGTCGTAACCGTAGGCCAGAGCCACGCCGATGGGGGCGGCGCCATTCATGAAGTCATCCATGCTGGCATAACGGTAGTAACCCGTACCTTGGCGCATGTAGTTGTTGCGTGCCATCTGGTGCTCGAAGCTCAGACCGGCGGTAATCTTATGGTTACCCAGATAGTAGGTGAAGTTATCGTTGACGGTCAGGATAGTGTTCTGCACGCGGTTGTTGTAGGTGTACAGCTCATAGCCTAAGGTCATATAGGGGTCCCCGTCCTTCATGATGTCAATCATGGGGAATATGTCCGAGTTGCTGCTGCGCGGGTCGTCCATATCAGAATAGGTTACCAGCAACTGGTTGGAGATGTTCTGTCCGAAACGGCTGTTCAAGTCGAAAGAGAAGGTAGTAACCTTGTTCTCCTGATTGTAGAACGAATTGGCAAAGGCCATGGACTTGATGCCTACGCAGGCTGCCGACAGGCCGCCAACGTCGCGTGACGTAGCACTCGGCGTAATCCACTTCGAGTTGTTGGTGTGGTTGAAGCGCACGGCCAAATGGTGGTTCTGGTGGATGTTCCAGTCGATGCGGGCCAAGTACTTGTTGTTGGTGATACCGCCGGGATAGACGCTGGCAGAGCCAGTGTCATAGCCGTACTTGTCCTTGACGAACTTAGAAATGGTCTCCATGTCGCTGAGCAGCGTGCGCGACGTATAGGTCTTTGCATCTGCTGCATCGGCTTCCGAGAGTGCCGGATGCCAGTAAGTAGGAATGTTCTCCGACTCAGTGCGCTCGTAGTTGACGAAGAAGAAGAGCTTGTTCTTGATGATAGGGCCACCCAAGGTAAAACCATAAGTCTTCTGCTCGTCGGGGTTAGGCTCAGCGTTCTGCACGCCGTCCACGCGGTTGCCGTGCATGTCCTCATTGGTATAGTAGGCATAAGCCGTACCTTTGAAAGTGTTGGTACCTGACTTGGTGACGGCATTGATACCACCGCCAATGAAGTTGCTCTGGCGCACATCGAAGGGGGTTACCACCATCTGCACCTCGTCGATGGCATCCATTGACACGGGGTTGCCACCGCCGGGCAGGTTGGAACTCAAACCGAAGTTGTTGTTGAGGTTGGCACCGTCAAGTGTAAAGTTCGACATCTTGCCGTTCATACCGCCGAAGCTGTTTGAGCCGCCATAATAGGGCGACAGCTTGGCCAGGTCGCCGATGCTGCGGCTGATAGTAGGCAATTCCTGAATGGTGCGGTTGTTGATGTTGGTCGTTGCACCGGTCTTCTCTGCTGCGAACTTCGATGCCTTACCGCTGACGACGACTTCCGTCAGTTCATTGGCATTCTCCGAAATCCACGCATTCAGATTGTAGGTCTCACCCAACTGGAGCGTGATGTCCTTGAAGACCTTCGTCTCATAGCCGATATAGCTGACGGTGACCGTGTACGGACCGCCTTGGCGCATACCTTGGATGGTGTAGCGGCCATTCATGTTTGTCACTGCAGCATACTTGGTGCCGGAAGGCTCGTGTACGGCAAGCACCGTAGCACCGATAACTTCTTCCTTGGTGTCTTGCATGGTTACCTTACCCGTCAGGGCTGAATTTGTAACCTGTGCCATAACTGTCAACGCGAACGTCAACATCACAGTTGTTAGAAATAGTAATTTTTTCATAGTAATGAATTGTTTGTTACTGCCTGCAAAGTTAAATAAAATTAATGAAATAACCTACGGTTTTTCGCATTATTTTTTTATTTCATCGGATTCCCATACGAGCCTCGACGACGTTGACCACATAGTCGCCCAACTTCTCACACTCATTGATGAGGTCCATATAGATGGTACCCACGGCGTATGTGTATTCGTGGTTGTTGACATCGGTGATGTTCTGCGACTTCAATTGATTGCGATAGTTGTTGATCTCGTTCTCGATGTTGAACGTGCGGTTGACGTCGAACGACTCCTTGCGGCCACCCATCAGGCGGTTCATCTGCGACAGACACTGGTCGGTGAGCTCCATCATCTGGTGCAGGTGGTCGTACTGCTTTTCGTTGAAGTGGTCCTGCTTGCCGTTGTACTTGCGCGAAATGGTACGTGCCATGTTGAAGCAGGCGTCGCCGATGGACTCCAACTCACTAATCTCGCGCAACATGGCGCGGATCTTCGCCTTTGTGTCGTCCGAGAGGTGTGCGTCGCTGACCGAGTCCAGGTAGTTGGCAATCTCCAGTTCCATATTATCGCTGATGCCCTCGTACTTCTCGATGCGGGTATAGAGTTTGTTGAAGTCACCGGCCTGCGAATCCTTCTTGCTGTTCTTGCTGGCCGAGAGTATCAGCAGTTCACGCACCATGCCGAACATGCGCTGCATACGCTCGGAGAACGACTGTATCTCCTTCTGGGCCTCCAGCACCGAGAGCTCGGGAGTCTTCATGAAGCCTGCCGTAATGAAGTGCAGACGGAAGTCCTCTTCCTCGTCCACTTTCTTGGGCTTGATGACCCAGCACACGAAGCGCTCTATCTGCGGAATAAACCATATTAATATAAAGGTGTTGACCACGTTGAACGAGGTATGGAAGGCAGCGAGCACGAAACTCAGCTTGGCGGCGTTGGCCAAGAAGGCTGCGGCACCGGCCGTCTCCTTCGTCATAGCCACGTCGTAGCCTACCCAACCGCACACCATGTCGATGAACGGACGGAAGACAAACAGAATCCAGATGACACCGAAGACGTTGAAGAACATGTGTGCCAGAGCCGCCCTTCGGGCTTGTGTGTTGGCCGACATCGCCGCCAGATTCGAAGTGACGGTGGTACCGATATTCTCACCCATCACCAAGGCGATACCCTGATAGATGGGCAGCGCACCGCTGGAACACAGAATCATCGTGATGGCCATCACCGCTGCCGACGACTGCACGCAGAACGTCATGACACCGCCCAACAGCAGGAAGAGCAGCGTGGTGCCGAAGGAGTTGGGGTCGAACGACGCAAAGAAGTTCAACAGCGCCTGGTTCTCGCCCAAGTTCATGTCCTGTCCAGTCTTGCGCAGCACGGCCAAGGCAAAGATGAGGAAGGCCAGACCGAACAGGAAGTCGCCGATGTAGCGGTAGCGCTTCTGGTAGATGAGGATGATACCTATCAGAAAAGCCGGATATGACAGGTTGCTGACGTCGAACGACATACCTGCCGACATAATCCACGCTGTTAGCGTCGTACCGATGTTGGCACCCATGATGACCGAGATGGCCTGTGCCAAGGTCAGCAGACCGGCATTGACAAACGAGACGGTCATCACCGTCGTAGCCGTAGAGGATTGTACCGAAGCCGTCACCAGCGTACCCGTCAACATGCCTGTGAAACGGTTGGTTGTCATGGCTCCCAAGACGTGTCGCAACTGCGGACCCGCCATCTTCTGTAGTGCCTCACTCATGGTCTTCATACCGAACATCAGAAGTGCCAATGAGCCCAGAAGCGTGAAAAATACCCAAATAGACATAAATTATCAATTATTAGTTATCAATTTTCAATTTAATTTCGTACCTTTGCCTGTCACTAAAAACTTTACGTCTATGGAACAGCAAATCCAAATCCGTTGCAAAAATAATAAAAAAACTCTAAATATCAGCATCGGAAGCAATCTTTCTGAGATTTTTTCTTTGTCAGGGCTCCAGATGGAGCATGGTCCTATCAGTGCGCGTGTCAATAATAAGGTTGAAGGAATGCACTACCGCGTTTATAAACCCAAGGACATTGAGTTCTTGGACATGCGCGACCCGTCGGCTCTACGTGCCTATACCCGCACGCTGTTTTTCGTGCTCAACAAGGCTGCCCACGACCTTTGGCCAGACTGTACTGTCATCATTGACATCCCAGTATCCAACGGCTATTATGTAGACCTCCGCCTTGACAGGCCGGTTACGCCAGACGATGTCAATGATGTCCGTCAGCGTATGCGTGAAATCATTGATGCCGCCTTGCCTATCCATCGTCATGAGACCACCACGGAGGAAGCTATCAATATGTTTCGCGAGAAGCGCTCCTTCTCAAAGGTCAAGCTGCTGGAAGGCAGTGGCTCGCTCTACACGACATATTACGATATTGACGGCTATGCCGACTACTACTATGGTTCGCTGCTTACCAACACCTCTCAGCTGTATCTCTTCGGACTGGAACCCTATTATGACAGCATGCTGCTTCGCATCCCCACGAACGACGATCCTTCGCGGCTGGGAGCCTACATACGTCAGGACAAGATGTTCGAAATCTTCAAGGAGCACCACCACTGGCAGGGCATTTTGGGAATGCGGACGGTAGGAGACCTCAACGATGCGATACAGCAAGGACATGCCAATTCGCTCATCCTGCTCAGTGAAGCTTTGCAGGAAAAGAAGATAGCCAAGATTGCCGACGACATCGCCAGTCGGCATGGGGTGAAGATGGTGCTGATTGCCGGTCCTTCCAGCAGTGGCAAGACGACAACGTGTAAGCGTCTCTCCGTCCAACTGGCCGTCAATGGTTTCTCACCCATCGGCATCTCGCTCGACGACTATTTCCTGGACCGCGAAAACACCCCGAAGGATGAAAACGGCGACTTCGACTTCGAGCACCTGCATGCCTTGAATATCCCCTTGTTGAACGAACAGATGAATGCCCTCTTCCGTGGTGAAGAGGTCGAGCTGCCACGCTATAACTTCCAAAAAGGTCGCAGTGAGAAGAGTGGACGTAAGCTGAAACTGAAGGGACACGAGGTATTGGTAGTCGAAGGTATTCATGCCCTGAACCCCGAGTTGACATCGCAGATACCCGACGAACAGATTTATCGTGTCTATGCCTCGGCATTGACTACCATCCTTCTTGATAACCACAATTATATTCCCACTACCGACAACCGTCTGTTGCGCCGCATTATCCGCGACAATAAATACCGCGGTGTGACAGCCCAGGAAACCATCCGCCGGTGGCCCAGCGTTCGCAAGGGCGAAAGCCGTTGGATATTCCCTTTCCAGGAAAATGCTGACGCCATGTTCAATTCTGCCATGCTCTTTGAGCTTTGTGCCATCAAGCAACAGGCAGAACCGCTGCTTGAGCAGGTGCCGGAGAATTGTGTGGAGTATGCTGAAGCCTATCGCCTGCGCAAGTTCCTGCGCTACATCAAACCGATCTCCGAAGACCAGATTCCACCGACCTCGCTCCTCCGCGAATTCCTCGGCGGCAGCACGTTTGAGTATTAAATTGATAAATAATTGCAAAAAAGGCGCATATTTGTTTGGAGATATGCGCCTTTTTGTATAATTTTGCAGCCGATTTTGAATAAATATACCAACAATGAAAGTAAAGAAAGACCGATTGGAAGCCCTGCGAATGATTATCTCAAGCCAGGAATTGGGTAGTCAGGACGAACTGTTGGCTGCATTGAAAGAAGAAGGATTTCAACTCACACAGGCAACTCTCAGTCGTGATTTGAAGCAGTTGAAGGTGGCTAAGGCGGCATCAATGAGAGGCAACTATGTCTATGTACTTCCCAACGATGCTTTGTATAAGCGCATCTCCTCACCGCATTCCGTCCGTGAAATGCTTCAGGTGCCAGGTTTCCTGAGCATCAATTTCTCGGGCAACATGGGCGTCATCAAGACACGTCCGGGCTATGCGAGCAGTATTGCATACAACATCGACAATAACCATATTGACGAAATTCTCGGCACCATAGCCGGTGACGATACCATTTTCATCGTCATCAAGCAGGGTGTTTCCAAAGAAGAGGTGATAGAGGCGCTCAGTGAGGTAGTGCCGAATATGAAGTAGAACAAAGACATTATTGCATATAAAAATGGAACAAACAGAAGAAATTAACGTTCTTGTTGCCGGCCCTGAGCACGAGGTCTATGTAGACACCATCCTACAGACCATTGCTGATGCAGCGAAGGTGCGTGGTACGGGTATCGCCAAGCGTACACACGAATATCTGGCCACGAAGATGAAGGAAGCCAAGGCGGTGATAGCGCTGAGTGGTGACCGTTTTGCCGGTTTCAGCTACATCGAGACGTGGGGCAATAAGCGCTATGTGACGACCAGCGGTCTCATTGTACACCCCGACTTCCGGGGACTGGGCGTCGCCAAGAAAATCAAGGATATGACCTTCTCGCTGGCCCGCACCCGCTGGCCACATGCCAAGATATTCTCGCTCACCAGCGGCGCAGCGGTGATGAAGATGAACACAGAATTAGGCTATCAGCCCGTCACCTTTGCCGACCTGACTGACGACGAGGCCTTCTGGCGGGGTTGCGAGGGTTGTGTCAATGTCGACGTACTGCACCGCACAGGTCGTAAATACTGCATCTGCACGGCCATGCTCTACGACCCCGAGGAACATCTGCCTGCCAAAATTCCTGAGGATGTCCTCTCGCGCATCCATTCCTTAGAAGAACAAGAAAACAAAAACGCATAAATACAGAATGAACATCAATATGGAACAGAAAAAGAAAGTCGTTGTAGCCTTCAGCGGTGGTCTTGACACCAGCTACAATGTGATGTATCTTACCAAAGAGTTAGGTTATGAAGTATATGCCGCCTGTGCCAACACGGGTGGTTTCTCTGCTGAACAACTGAAGAGAAACGAGGAGAACGCCTACAAGTTAGGCGCCGTGAAATACGTGACACTCGACGTGACGCAGGAGTATTATGAAAAGTCGTTGAAGTACATGATCTTCGGCAATGTGCTGCGTAACAACTGCTATCCCATCAGCGTGTCTTCGGAACGCATTTTCCAGGCCATCGCCATTGCACGCTATGCCAACGAAATCGGTGCCGACGCCATCGCCCATGGCTCCACGGGAGCTGGCAACGACCAGATACGTTTCGACATGACTTTCCTTGTCATGGCTCCCGGCGTAGAGATTATCACGCTGACACGCGACAGGAATCTGACGCGCAAGGAGGAGGTAGACTACCTCAACGAGCATGGTTTCTTTGCCGACTTCACCAAACTGAAGTACAGCTATAATGTCGGCATCTGGGGTACCAGCATCTGTGGCGGCGAACTGCTCGACCCCACACAGGGACTGCCCGAGGAGGCTTACTTGAAGCACGTTACTGCCAAGGAGCAGGAGAGTCTGCTGAAGATTCGCTTCGACAAGGGTGAGATTGTTGCCGTCAACGACGAACCGTTCGCCGACCATATCAAAGCCATCCAGAAGATTGAGGAAATCGGCGCCAGCTATGCCATCGGTCGTGATGCTAACGTCGGCGACACCATCATCGGCATCAAGGGTCGTGTGGGCTTCGAGGCCGCAGCACCGAAGCTCATCATCGAAGCACACCGCCTGTTGGAGAAGTCGACGCTGTCGAAATGGCAACAGTACTGGAAGGATCAGGTAGCCAACTGGTACGGCATGTTCCTGCACGAGAGCCAGTATCTTGAGCCTGTCATGCCCGACATTGAGGCTATGCTGACCTCCAGCCAGCGCAACGTTACCGGAACTGCTATCCTCAAGCTCCGCCCCTACGGCTTCGAGACCGTCGGTATCGATTCCGACAACGACCTCACGAAGTCTAAGCTTGGCGAATACGGCGAGACACAGACCGGCTGGACTGCCGACGAAGCCAAAGGCTTCATCAAGGTTTCGAGCACCCCGCTGCGTGTCTACTATGGTATCCACAAGGATGAGAAAAGGTAAAAAGGTAAAAAAGTAAAATGAAGATAGGAATATTAGGTGCTGCAGGCTACACGGGTGGTGAACTCATCCGTGTACTGCTGAACCACCCCGAGGCAGAGATTGTCTTTGCCAACAGCGAGAGTAACGCCGGCAATCTGGTGAGTGATGTCCATGAAGGGCTGACAGGTGAAACCGATTTGAAGTTCACCGACCAGATGCCCTTCAATCAGGTGGATGTCGTGTTCTTCTGCTTCGGTCACGGTAAGAGCGAGGCATTCCTGAAAGAGCACTCGATTCCTGCTAATGTCAAGATCATCGACTTGGCACAAGATTTCCGCATCAAGGGCGACCACGACTATGTCTACGGTCTCCCAGAGATTAACAAAGAAGACATCCAGCAAGCTCAGCATGTAGCTAATCCGGGTTGCTTTGCTACTGCCATCCAGCTGGCACTGCTGCCTGCCGCCCACCTGAACCTGTTGAAGGAGGATGTCAGCGTTAATGCCATCACTGGCTCTACGGGTGCTGGCCAGAAACCCGGTGCCACCACCCACTTCTCGTGGCGCAATAACAACCTGAGCATCTACAAACCCTTCCAGCATCAGCACATCGCGGAAATCAGGCAATCCATCAAGCAGGTGCAGGGTTACCTTGATGCCGACATCGACTTCATTCCCTACCGTGGTGACTTTGCCCGCGGTATTTTCTGCACGGCTGTCATCAAGACAAAGGCTCCTGCTGAGGACATCATCGAAGCCTACAAAGACTTCTATGCTGATGCCGCCTTCACCCATTACAGCGACAAGCCCATCGACCTGAAGCAGGTGGTGAACACCAATAAGGCCCTGGTGCATATCGATGCCTTTGAGGGCAAGATTCTCGTCACGTCGGCTATCGACAATCTGCTGAAGGGTGCCGTTGGCCAGGCCGTACAGAACATGAATCTGATGTTCGGTATTGACGAGACTGCCGGTCTCCGACTGAAGGCCAGTGCCTTCTAAGCGTCTCAAAAGACTACCGTTCATCACAGCTTGAAGCGGGCTGTGAGAGGCATGGAGAAAAGTTTTTGTCTTAAAATTTGGTGAATTGCAAATTAATACCTATCTTTGCAGACGGATATAAGACATGGTTAATCAGGGATTCCGACAGACAAAGGGTCGGGATTCTTTCTTTTTTCTGCGTCTGAATCTACAACAATCATTTTAAATAGTAAATCCGTAAAATTGTAATTGATATGGCTTATATGTCACAAGAAGGCTACGACAAACTGATAGCCGAATTGCACCAACTGGAAGCAGTGGAGCGCCCCAAAGCCTCAGCAGCCATTGCCGAGGCCCGTGAGAAAGGAGACCTGAGTGAGAACAGCGAGTACGATGCCGCCAAGGAGGCTCAGGCTCATCTGGAAGACAAGATTAACAAGCTGAAGGCTACCATCAGCGAGGCGAAGGTGGTGGACACCTCCCGTCTGAGCACCGATGCCGTACAGATTTTGACGAAGGTGGAGATGACGAACCTGACCACCAACGCCAAAATGAGCTACACTATCGTCAGTGAGAACGAGGCCGACCTGCGTGCTGGCAAGATTTCAATCAAGACGCCTATCGCACAGGGGCTGTTAGGCAAGAAAGTTGGCGACGAGGTGGAGATTAAGATTCCCCGTGGTGTCATCAAGCTGCGCATCGAAAACATTTCGATAGCGTAAGTTTCGTCATAACAATATAACGTCATACAGTAATAACGACAAGAAGTTATGGATATTTTTGCAAAGATTGCTGCTGGTGAGATTCCCAGCTACAAGTGTGCAGAGAACGATGAGTTCTATGCTTTCCTCGACATCAATCCGCTGGTGAAGGGTCACACATTAGTCATCCCTCGCCGCGAAGTAGATTACTTTTTTGACATGGACGACGACGAACTGGCCCGCTATCAGCAATTTGCCAAGCGCGTCGCCATTGCCATCAAGAAAGCCTTCCCCTGCAAGAAGGTCGCTCAGGTGGTATTAGGCCTTGAAGTGGCTCACGCCCACATTCACCTCATCCCCATGCAGAGCGAGGCCGATGCCGACTTCCGTCGTGAGAAGCTGAAGCTCACCGAAGAGGAGTTCAAGGAGATTGCCGCCAAGATTCAGGCTGCTTTCTGACTTTGAGCACAGCCGTCAGTTGTGCTTGAACACGAAGCGGACAAGGATGAAGTTGACAGGGATGGCGATGGCAAAGACCCCTATCGGTGCCGTCTCGTTGCTGAGTCCCAACCATAGGAAGACGTTCAGCAGTACGATGTGTAGGAGGTAGTTGACCAGATGGGCACCACTGAAGCCTACGCCACTTTTGACGGAGACGTGACTGCGGAAGGTGAAGTGTGCAGACAGCCAGTAGTTGAGCAGAAAACTCAGCACATAACCGATGGTATAGGCAATATTCACCTCTATCCAGTGCTGCAGCACCCAATAGATGCCGTAGTGTATGAGGGTCGACAGCGCACCCACGATGCCGAAGCGGAGAATCTCATATCGGGTCTCTTTAGCAATCATGCTGCAAAGGTAATAAATAATTCACAATTCGTAATTTATAATTCATAATTATTTTGATGATGCCGTTCAACAAGCCTTACAGCACAGGACGCGAGTTGGGGAACATAGAACTATCAGTTGTCAGTCCCTGCTATGGAGCACCCACGCTGCTTCGTCAACTGGTCAAGGAGATTACGGAGGTAGTGGCTCCGCTGACCAAGGACTACGAGATTGTGTTGGTGGAGGATTGCAGCCCCGATGACAGTCGCGACATCATCCGCGACATCTGTGCTGCAGACTCACATGTGAAAGGTGTCTTCCTCAGTCGTAACTTCGGCCAACAGAGTGCGCTCAATGCCGGTTACGACATAGCAAAAGGCAATTATATTGTCACCCTGGACTGCGACCTGCAGAATCCCCCGGCACAGATTCGTGACCTCTATCTGAAGATTAAAGAAGGCTACGACATCGTCTTTGCCACACGCCGCAACCGCCCAGACTCGTTCTTCATGACCCAGGGGTCACATCTGTTCAACAGACTGATGGGCTTCCTGACGGATACCCGCCAGGATGAAACCGTGGCTGAGTTTGCCATCTTCAGCCGCAAGGTGGTAGACGCTATGGCCAAGATGGGCGACTACAGGCGTTACTACCCGTTGATGACCCAGTGGGTAGGTTTCAAGACGGCGAAGGTCGATGTCGAACATGCCGTACGCACTGATGGCAAGAAGTCTTCGTACTCTGCCCGGAAGCGCATCGAGCTGGCGGTGAGTACAGCTGTCAGTTTCTCAACCAAGTCGCTACGACTCATTGTATACTTCGGCACAGTCATCACCCTACTGGCTATTATTGCTGCCATTATGCTGGTCGTCAAGACATTGGTCATGGACACAGAGGTCAGCGGTTGGGTTACGTTATTCGTCTCGATGTGGTTTATTGCCGGAATCATGATTATGATCATGGGCATCATTGCCGTCTATATCGGCAGCATCTTCGACGAGGTGAAGCACCGACCGAGCTACTTGATAGGAGAGACGCTAAATGTTGAAGATTAAAGATTATAAATTAAAGATTAAATAATCGTGAAGAAAGTAGCGAATGGACTGAAGTGGTTCTTCTCGAACCCGACGTGTGTGTTCTTTCTGGGGTTGGCAGTGGTATTGCTGGCAACCACCCTGGAGGTGGTCAGGGGACGTAACACCAACTACTTCGACTATCAGGATTCCACACGAATGTTCTGGGAGGGACTGAGTCCCTATAACATGGAGTATGCCCAGGCACACAACATCTACTTTCTGTATTCGCCAGTCTTCAGCGTCATCTTTGCTCCCATCTTCTTCCTGCCCTGGTGGCTGGGACCATACGTATGGAACATCTGTAACTACAGCCTGTTTGCGCTGGCCATCAAGACACTGCCCGCACAATTAGACAAGTATAAGCATTGGATATTCCTGTTCCTGTTGTCAGTGGTGCTGCAGACCGTCTTCTGCTACCAGCACAACATCATCGTCGCATATATCTTTATCTTTGCTTTCTCGCTGCTGGAACGCAACAAGCCCTTCTGGGCGGTACTGCTCATCATGATCTCAGCCACAACCAAGGTATATGGCGCTGCCGAGCTGGGCATCCTGTTCTGCTATCCTAAGGTGTGGCGTAACCTGGGGTATGCCGTCCTATGCGGAGCTGTCTTATTGTTGCTACCTGCCTTGAACACGTCGTTCGATAATGTCTTCGTGCTCTATCAGGAGATGTTTGACATGATAGCCAGCCACCATAGCGACTCAGACTTTATCGGCATTCTGTTTGCCCGAGGTCTCAAGCCCTTCCTGTTGCCCAACTACCGAGAGGTGCAGATGATTGTCTTCGCCGTGCTGATTGTCGCCTTCTTTGCACGCTACAAGCGTTGGGGCAACTTCCGTTTCCGTGTACAGGCACTGGGTGTACTCTCGGGCTTTATGATTCTGTTCAGCGACTGTCCTGAGACACATACCTATATCATCTGCCTACCCTTCTATGCCATGGCCTTCTGGCTGCAACCCAGACGGACGTGGTTAGACTGGACGCTATTCTGGTCGTTAGTGGTCAACTTCTGCATCCTGCCTACCGACGTACTCTGCCCGGCATGGCTGCACGTATATATCCACGAAACCTTCTGGGTAGACGTCTATACCTATTTCTTCTGCTGGCTGCGTCTTATCTGGTGGGCCATCGGTCCAGAGGAAGAGGGCAATGGTCCGTGGTCCTACGAGCTCCGCTCGCTTGTACCTTCAGGTGCAAGAATGGTCAATGGCATCAAAGCGAGAGTGGTGCTTCTTTTCTTGGTGTTCCTGCTTCCCATGGGTCTACAGGCGCAGAGCAAGGCTCCGCTCCGTATTCTGAAAATCAAGGGTGTCACCTATAAGCTGAGGTATGTCGAAGGTGGTTCTTTCACAATGGGAGCCTTGCCTGGCGACACGTTAGCTGATGCTGATGAGGTACGCCATCAGGTCTCGGTGAATGGCTTTTACATGGGTGAGACCGAGGTGACACAGGAGTTATGGGAGGCTGTCATGGAGAAGAACCGCTCTAAGATAAAGGGAGCGAAGATGCCAGTAGAATACGTTACCTATGACATGTGCAAGGAGTTTATTTCCAGGCTAAACCATCTAACTGGCCAAACATTCCGCCTGCCTACTGAGGCAGAATGGGAATATGCCGCCCGCGGAGGCAAGAAGTCAAAGGGTTACCTCTATGCCGGCAGCAACAATATCAATGAGGTGGCCCATACCCTTGAAAACTCCCATGACAGGATACATTCGCCCGTCGCTCAGCTCAAACCCAACGAATTGGGACTATACGACATGGCTGGGAACGTATGGGAATGGTGTGCTGACTGGTACCGCAAGACGCCTGACAGCAAGCCTTCCAGCAATTTCCTGATCATACGCGGAGGTGGTTATGACTGTAACCCTCGCTACTGCCGTTCCTCCAATCGTTTCATGTACGACCAGCGTCGCCGCTTCAAGCATGTAGGGTTTAGACTGGCGATGTAACATCTTTATATGATTCTCCTGAACCAGTAGTCAAAGCGCTTAAAGCCCTCAGAGGTCATCTGCGTCTCATCAGCCGTGTCCATCCGATAGAGCGGCAAGTCGCGATACATGGCAGCAACGAGCGAGAAGGTACTGGGAGGACCTATCAGATAGTCACATTCAGAGAGCATAAACAGATCCTCCGGCGCAGATCCTTGCAGGTGATGGACATGTACCTGAGGGCACATCGCCTGATATTTCTCAGCCGTTACCCCTGCATCGTTGGTAGAGAGATAGACATGAACCTCTTTTTCTTGATGTATCTCTGCAAAACGATTGATATGAGCAGCAAACACCTCATCAGTATAATAATACCTGCCATCAGCCCATTGGGCATAGTCGCCCCGACGGATGTGGACACCCAACCTCACCCGGAGAGTGCCCTCGCATGAGGTTTCTGCCTCCGTCATCTTTGCCTTAACGGGGGCAGTGTACTGTTCGTCAAGGGTAAAAAGATCACAAATCTCCTGACGGTATTTCAGGAAGAGGTCATAGAAACGCACGTTCCAGCCACTGACCACAATATGCCGATGCCGCAACATCTTACGCTCCAGGGCAGCACGGTCGCAATCAGCATACTTGAAACTGGCAGTCGGCAACAGTCCGATAGCCGACATATACTTGGCAAAAAGATACCAGCCAAAACCCGTCAACGAGGTGTGACAGATATGGAAGTACTGGTATTTATAGCTGAAACGCATAGAAATAACCTTGCGGCCATGCTCACGCCCCCAAGCATAGACGTGGGCATACTGCAACAGGTTGTTGCACATCTGACTTTTATCTCTGGCGAACATCATAAGCCTAACACTTGTTGGTAAATACTTCTGACTTGTCCTGCTACGTCGCGACCCTCGAAGCGACGGACATATTCTCTGCTACGCCGGATGCGCTCTTCCCTACCCTCACTGCCTTTCAGCAGTTGAAGGACAGCCTGCGTCATACCTTCGGCATCGTCAGGATCCACATACAGGTTATCGGGGCCGCCAGCCTCTTCCAGGCAGGAACCAGTACACCCCACGACAGGCAATCCGCTGTGGATAGCCTCGATAATAGGAATACCAAACCCCTCGTAGCGTGAGGGATAGACAAAAACTTCGGCTTGTTGATACAGCGCCATCAGTTCTTCGTCGGTAACGCCACTCAGCAGGTGGACACGCTCGCTCTCGGGAAACTCCTTGACGTACTTTGTCTGTTTGCCTACCGCCACCAGATGAATGTCATTGGGCAGACCGGCAAGGGCACGAACAGCTAATAACAGGTTTTTTCGCCGCTCTATGGTCCCTACGCTCAGGATGAAGCGCTGGGGAAGCCCATACTTTGCCTGTACCTTTAGCAATTGCTCCTCGTTTAGCTGCTGCGTAAATCGAGGGTTGCAGCTCTGGTAGATGACGTCTATCTTATCTGCGGACACACTACCCAACTCTATCACATCCTGCTTGGTCCGTTCGCTGATAGCGATGATACGGTCGGCCTCCTGACAGGTGTAGCGGAACTTCCAGGCATAGAGCTTGGCATCCAGCCAGTGGTAATACTCAGGATGACGCAGGAAGATGAGGTCGTGAATGGTAACGACTCCTTTGATGCCAGACTGTCGGAGACCACGAGGCAACTCGCCTGTCAAACCATGATACAGTTGAACACCATCGCGCTGCATATCACGTATGATACCCTTTCCTATGCGCCACAGACTGCGCTGTATGCCTAATGTTGCTTGCGGATAGGCAAAAGTGAGTTTTGGCGAAGTACAGACCTTCGCCCGCAGTCCGGCATTGCCCTCGTCAGGTGCATAGAGCCGGAACTGCCAGCCGTCACCGCTACCAGCAACCAGGTCGTTGACCAGTGTCCGGCCGTAGTTGCCGAGTCCCGTACCGTTACGCACCAGGCGTTTAGCATCGAAGCCTATGATAATGTTTTCTCTCATGCCCTCCCGTATCACATTATTGATAACTACCATTAGTTATCTCAAAGTACTTCTTCAGTACCAATAGAGAAATCAGCTTCTCACGTTTTTTATTCAAGAACTGGGCTACATACTCATGAGCATGCTGGATAATGGCCTCAGCCTCAGCGGGATGTTCTATATAGTAGGTAAGCCGTTCCTCTAAGTCGGAGAAGTCTTCCTTCACTTCTATGTAATGGTAGTTGGGCTGCAGCGTACCCTCCATGAACCACGTTTCCTGGGTATGGCGGGGCGTGACAGCTATCGAGTTGGATGACATGACCCACTTCAGGTTCGAGGCTACATCGTTGCCTTCGAGCGACATAATGAACTTATAGTCCAGGTGCTCGCCAATGGTCAGCTTCCCTTTCTGCCACTCAGGATGCTCCTCGGAACGGTTGGTCGAGGCGGCATCCACCATGGGATGACCCATCCAGCGGTGCATAAACACGTCGCGGTTTTGCTTGCGCGGTCCCAGATCGCCCCGGAAAATGGCCACATTCCTCTTATCGCGCCAAGCCTTCTGGTCGTTGACAAACAGGAAGTGGCGGTTCTTGTCCATATTCAGGATGACGGAGTTGTCATTATTCTCAACAATGGGACGGTTCTTTACAATGGCCGGTTCGGGTGCCACGTAGGGTTTGTCACCCTCGTCTAAAATCCAGCGCAGTCGCTGCGGGAAGTAGCGTCCATACTCCATGGCGTCGAAGTAGTAGGTCTTCTGTCCTGTCACCTGCTGGTCGCGTAGGCTCACCGCCTTGGCATCCCACGCCTCACGGTCGAAGACACTATCCGCGGTAAGCTTACAGTAGTAGTCGGCTCGCTGCATCAAGTAGTCGCGGTCAGGTCGGCTCTCCACCTCGGCTAGCAGTCGTTCCAACTGCATCTGCGCAAACACTTTAGGTGTATATTCGCGCAGGTAGCACCTCAGGTAATACCTAAGATTACTGTTCTTGCCGCTGTGCAGCATGTAGTAGAGCTTTCTCTGGTTCATCACACAAGGGTTAGAGGATTAGCGGAAATAATAGAGCATGTGCCTGTAGGCCCGTTTGTAGAACCATTTCAGGCGCTTCAGCGGACGGGGCTTAGTAGGAATCATCGTCGGCATGGACCCGTCGGCACTGCACTGGCAGGCCAGACAAGGATGGCTCCACAGTGACACAAGACGCCCCTGTTCCATCAACATGTTATGGAAACGGTCGCTGGTGAGGCCCACCTTGTGCGTCCGCACCTCATCCATGATGACCTGCGCGGCCTCACGGTTCAGGTAGTAGCAGCCAGCATAGCGGTCGCGCACGGCCGGATAAAGTATCTGTCCCTTGACGCGCTGGCTGCGGGGCACCAACAGCAGGCTGCTCTCCTCGTAGTTGACGATGACCGGCTGACCGCGATAGCATTGCTCAAGTTCCTTCAGACTCTGGGCAAACAACGTGCGAAACGAAGGATAGAAGTAGATGTCGTCCTCGATGATGAGTGCTCCCTCCAGATGGTGGTCCAATATGTACTGTGTCGCCAGCAGGTGTTTCAAGGCGCAACTGGTTCTGGGGAACGGGCCATGCATGGTGTCCGGCATTCCGTCGTCGATGAAATAGCGGTCAATGACTTCGGGGGTAAGGTCCTCCACGTTGCCGTCCAGGATGAAATGATAGGGCAAGCCCACCGTCTCTAACTGATGCAGAACGAATGTCTTGCGCTCTTCCTGACCACGTACATGGATGACGAGTACCTGAGTTTCTGTCATGTTGTCTTGCTGTTATTGGTGACAAAAGTACAAAATAAACCTTATATTTGCAATTTTTCGGTAGAAAAAAACTGCATTCTTTGGTGGTTTGAACGCTTTTCACTACCTTTGTAGTCACATAACAATACTTTTCGGCAAGATGATTCCAAAAAAGATACATTACTGCTGGCTCAGCAACGACCCGTTTCCCAAGAAGATACGGAAATGCATGGACACTTGGCAGCAGACGCATCCCGACTACGAAATCATCCGCTGGAGCACCCAGAACTTCGACATCAATGCCGTACCATACGTCAAGGAGGCTTACGACGCCCGCAAATGGGCCTTTGCCGCCGACTACATCCGCATGTATGCACTCTACACACAGGGCGGCATCTATCTCGATTCCGACGTCATGCTGCTGAAGCGCTTCGACGATTTCCTTGACAACTCGTTCTTCTCCTGCATGGAGTATCACCCCATCCAGATTGAGAAATGCGGCACCATGCAATACATTGACGCCGACGGACACCGCACGGCCGACGTCTTCATCCAGGGCATACAGATACAGGCCGCCGTCATGGGAGCCGAGGCAGGCTGTCCTTTCGTGGGTGAAGTATTGGAGTGGTACAAGGACAAACACTTCGTGAAAGTGGACGGACAGCTGCGCACCGACGTGCTGTCGCCCTACATCTACGCCCGCGTGGCCGAACAGAAGGGCTTCGTCTACAAGGATATCGACCAACAGCTGCCCGGCCGCATACACATCTACCCGTCAGAAACCTTTGCCGGCAACAAGCACGAGGTAACGTCCGCGAGCTACGCTATACACATGTGTGCCCACTCGTGGCACCTCACGCCGTGGGAGAAGATACGCCGATGGCTGGGCATCAGCAAGAAACACAGACAACATGGGAAATAAGAAGGAACGATATAAACTGTTGAAAAACATCGCCTACCACGTGCTATTGGCCCTCTGGTATGTGTTGTCGCTACTGCCATTGCGCGTCCTTTATGTACTGTCCGATCTGCTTTACGTGCTGACTTACCACGTCATCCGCTACCGACGCAACGTGGTTCGGGAGAACCTCAGAACGTCGTTCCCTGAGAAAAGCGAGGACGAGTTGCGAAAGACTGAGCGAGGCTTCTACCACTTTCTCTGCGACTATTTGGTAGAAAGTATTAAGCTGATGACCATCAGCAGGGAGGACTTGAAACGGCGAATGGTTTTCAAAGGTACTGAATTGTTAGAGCAATGCATCCAGGAAGGGCAGTCTTGCGCCATCTACCTAGGGCACTACTGCAATTGGGAATGGGTGACATCCCTACCCCTCTGGTTCTCGTCCACGACGCAATGCGGACAGATCTACCACCCCATTGAGAATGAAGCCTTCGACCGGCTGTTCCTCCATCTTCGCCAACGCCTGAATGCGCTCTGCATCCCTATGCAGGACACCCTACGCAAAGTATTGGAGTTCCGTAGGAACGGGCAACCTGTGGTGATTGGCTATATTTCCGACCAGAAGCCTCACTGGGTGAACATCCATCACTGGGTAGACTTTCTCCATCACGACACACCCGTATTGACTGGTACGGAGCGCATCGTGCGAAAGGTGAACCATGCCGTATTCTTTCTTGACATGCAACGTGTACGACGGGGTTATTACGAAGCTGAGGTCAAGCTCATCACGCGTCAGCCCAAAGAAGTTAAAGATGAATATGGCCTCACCGACATCTACTACCAGATGCTGGAGCAGAGCATTCAACGAGCCCCGGAATTCTGGCTCTGGAGCCATAAGCGGTGGGCTCGCACCCGCGAAGAGTTCAACGAGCGCTTTCAGGTGATAGACGGTAAAGTCATTGCCAAGTCAGAGTCGTAACCCCTTAATTCCCCTTTTACCTTTCATTCAAGTCTTTGGATGCAGCCTGTAATATAGCCCTGCCCCGTTGCAGCAATAGTTGGGTATGCTGTCCGCGTTCAGCCATCAGACGGTCACTCAGCAGATCGTAATTGACAAAACTGACGCTGTCATAAAGCGAGAAGCCATCGTCATAGGTATTGATGGCAAAAGGTTGCGTATAAGTCTTGCTCATCACGTCGCGGCTGAAAGTATAAGCCTCATGATTTACACCCAGCTGACCTAATAGCGTAGCAGGCAGGTCGGTCTGGTTACACACCTGTTCGATGCGTTTGGGTGCTTTCACTGCCCCGCCTACCCACAGCATGGGTATATGGTTCTTCAAGGGGTCTGCCTCGGTCAGTCCCTTGAAAGGGAAGCCGTGGTCGGGCAACATCACCACCAGTGTATTCTGCCATAAGGCACTTTGGCGCAGTTGATGGATAAAGTCTCCAATACATTGGTCGAGATAGTAGAATGCATTCAGTATCTCATCGTCAAATTGCCGGACGGGAACATCCCATGGCTGATGACTGCTCAGCGTCGAGAAACCTATCAGGTAAGGCGTAGGGGCTGACGATGCCATGTCGTACAATGTCTTGAAGGTGATGTCGTCGCGGACACCCCAGCGTGCAGACTTCTGCTCGTCAGCGGTAAAGTCCTCCATGGAGCGGAGCGTATTGAATCCGCCTGACACCAGATAGCTGCGCATGTTGGTGAAATTGATGTCGCCGCCATATAGATAATAGGTATGATAGCCACGGGTGTCCTGCAAGGTCTTAGCGATGTTGGGCAGCGAACGTGACTTGGAAGGTATCTTCATGACGGACATGGTAGGGAACGACGGATAACCACTCCAAGTACATACCGTACCGCGATCGGTACGCCATGTGTTACTATAACAGTTGGAAAAATAGACACCTTCATGCATGAGCCTGTTCAGATGGGGCATGACATCCTTTCTGCCTCCAACCTCCGTAAACACGCTACCACAGCTCTCCAACAGAATGACGATGATGTTGGGGTGCTGGGTTGTCAAGAGCGTATCGCTGTCCACAGACTGGGTATCATAGAGTGCTCTGACGATTTGCTGACAGGCCGCATCATCCATGAAATGATAGGTTACATGGTTGGAGGCAGTCTTCTCAAACGAAGAAAAGAAGCTAAAGACAGGATTCACGGCAGCGTGATTCAAAAACTGGTTCTGCGAATAGTACACTTGTCCGATATTGGTCGTCGACTCACTCAAGCCTCCACGGATGCCGATGACAATCAGCGGCACCAGCAGCAGCCAGACCACGGTAGAGACGATACGCCTGCGAACCCTTGGAAGCCTGAGCGGCACATGCCAATAAGCCCATGCGAAGAGCACCGCCAGCACGATGACAGCCACCAGTCGGGCTATCATATAGCCCACAGAGACACTGGCCATGGCCTCAGTGGGTGTCTCTAAATATTGCAGGCAAGAGGCATCGAGCTTAAACTGCCAGAACTCATAGAGGCTGGTATCTGCCACAAAAGCTAACGCCAGGGCCATGGCTATCAACACATAAAAGGTCCTCAGGATATAGCGGAATACTTTTTCGTGGGGAAACCAAATGCTGACACCTATACATAAAAAGGGAACGCTGATGAGATAGAGTCCCATGCTAAGGTCAAGGCTCAGTCCGTGACGGAGGACATCGAACACGTCGCCTGCCGTGTATGCCTGTTCCTTCACATAATAAAGCATGAACGTCATCTTGGCGGCGATGAATATCAACACCGTCAGCAGATAGACCTCTATCAAATAGACCACGCGCTTGACCATATCCCTATACTTTCTGCATTTCTGTCAGACGCTTGTAATGGCCGTCGAAGGAGAGCAGTTCGTCATGTGTGCCGCGCTCTACTATCTGGCCTTCGTGCAGCACACAAATCTCGTCAGCATTCTTAATGGTAGAGAGTCGGTGAGCAATGGCCACCGTGGTGCGCGTCTTCATCAGACGCTCCAAGGCATCCTGCACCAGTCGCTCACTCTCAGTATCCAATGCCGACGTAGCCTCGTCGAGGATGAGGATAGGCGGATTCTTCAGAATGGCACGCGCTATAGAGATACGCTGACGCTGACCACCGGACAGACGACCGCCACGGTCACCGATGTTGGTATCAAACTGCTGTTCGCTCTGCATAATAAACTCGTAAGCGTTGGCTATCTTGGCAGCCTCAGCAATCTGCTCGTCAGTGGCACTGTCAACGCCGAACGAGATATTGTTGCGGAAGGAGTCGTTGAAGAGGATTGCCTCCTGGTTGACGTTACCGATGAGCTGACGCAGGTCATAGATGCCTAAGTCCTTGACATTGATACCATCAATGAGGACCTCGCCTTCCTGCACGTCATAGTAACGGGGAATCAGGTCAACCATGGTCGACTTGCCTGAGCCAGACTGGCCCACGATGGCGATGGTCTTGCCTTTGGGAATAATCAGGTTAATATCGCGCAGTATCCACTGCTCGCCATAGCGGAACGACACATGGCGGAACTCTATCTGATGCTCGAAGCTGGCGATATGCTGTGGCTGAGCGACCTCCTTGATGGTGTTCTCTGCCAACAGTATCTTGTCGATACGCTCCATCGAAGCCAGTCCCTTAGGAATATTATAGCCAACCTTCGAAACCTCCTTCAATGGATTGATGATGCTGTAAAGGATGACCATATAATAGATAAAGGTAGGACCTGACAATGCCTGGTCATGGAGTACCAATACGCCACCGAACCACAGTACGATGACAATCATGCAGGTGCCTAAGAATTCAGAAAGCGGATGGGCAGCCTGCTGACGGATATTCACCCACATGATGTCGTTACGATAGGTAGAGTTGATATGGTTGAATTTCCAGCGCATCTTGTCCTCGGCACAGAAAGCCTTGATGATACGCAGGCCACCCAGCGTCTCATCGACAACACTCATCGTATCGCTCCACAAGGCCTGGGCTTTGATGCTCTGGGCTTTCAGCTTACGTCCTACCCAGCCCATAAACCAGCCTATGAGGGGAATGATGACCACAGAGAATAGTGTCAGCTGCCATGAGATGATAATCAGCGTTGTAAAATAGGAGATGATGAGGATGGGGTTCTTGAACATCAGGTCAAGCGACGACATGATACTGTTTTCCACCTCCTGCACGTCTCCTGTCATGCGGGCTATGATGTCGCCCTTGCGCTCTTCGGTGAAAAAGCCTAATGGCAGGCGTACAATCTTGTTGTATAACTGATTGCGCATGTCGCGCACCACACCAGTCCTGATAGGAACGACACTGGCCGACGACAAGAAGTAGGCGATGGTCTTCAGAAGCGTAGTGACAATCAGGAAGATGCCAATGAAGAGCAATGTCGTCGTAGAGCCCATATCAGCGATGAAATGGTTGATATAGTAATAGATGTTGTTGACAGCCACATCCTTCAGACTGCCGTCGCTCCAGCTCATCAGTTCGGTAGCCGTCACGGCATCACCAGTCTTGAAAAGAATCTGCAGGATAGGTATCAGGGCAGCAAAGGAAAAAATGTTGAGCAGTGCCGACAGGATGTTAAACACTATCGACAACACGACATATTTCTTGTAAGGCATGACAAAGCGCCTCAGGACTTGCATAAAATCTTTCATGTCAAATTTCTGTTATCTGTTTTCAATAGTCAATCTATTGCTATTCATGCGTTGCATGTATTGTTGTATGATGGACTTCATGTGCTGCGTCATCTGCTCCAGCGTGTCGCGGGGCATCGTCGCCAGCACGTTGTGTGTCAGCAACGAATCGGTACGGTAGCGGTAGGCGGCTGTCACCTGCTGACCGTCAAACTCCAGGGCATAGTCGCCCTTGACATACTCATAGCCGTTGCTGCTGGCTACCCAGTGCAGGGCATAGGAGTCTTCGGCGGGCTGCTGCAGCATGTCTTTCCCGAATGCCAGATAGGGATGGTCGTAGTGCAGGTATGTCAGCACCGTGGGCATGATGTCAGCCTGTTCCACGACACGCTGGCAGTCGTAGCCGTGCAGCGTGCTGTCACCTGGTGCATACAGAATGATGGGGACGCAGTAGCTGCCTAACGTCGTGGTGTAGAACGGGTCTACAGGACCGCTGGTATGGTCGGCGGTGATGACGAAGAGCGTGTTTTTAAACCACGGCTGGTGGCGTGCGGTGTTGAAGAAGTGGCGCAGGGCATTGTCGGAGTATGCCACACACTCCTGTACGGGGGCCTTGCCCTTCGGGAATACGCCCTTATAGCGCTCCGGCACCTTACACGGCGTATGCGACGAGGCAGTGAAGATGGCGGTCATAAAAGGCTGTTTCATAGCACTCATGGTCAGCGCACTGTATTGCAGGAACTCCTCGTCCCAGATGGCCCATGTGCCGTCGAAGTCGTCGTCGCCATGGAACCGTTTGTCTTCATTATATTCCGTACGACCATAATAGCTGCTAAAGCCTGTGGCCCTGGCAAAGGCCTGGAAACCCATGCTGCCGTTCTGTGCCCCGTGGAAGAATGCCGTCGTGTAGCCTTTGTACTCTCCTAACTCGCGGGCCAGTCCCGACATGCGGTTCAGTGATGCCGGCGTCAGGAAGAGCGGCTCCACGTAGTTGGGCAGTGCCGAGAGGACGGAGGGCATACCTTCGATGCTGCGACGGCCATTGGCGTAGGAGTACTGCCACGTCATGGCGCCATGAACTATGAGTGAATCAAGGAAGGGCGTGAACCCCTTGTAGGTGCCGTGACGCAGTGTCTTGTTGTAGAACCCAAAGTGCTGCTTGCCGAAACTTTCCATGATGAGCACCACCACGTTCTTGGGGCGGAACGCCACCGTGTCAGCAGGGGTGTGTATGGGGGTATAGAGGGCTTCGGCCTCCGCGTCGGTCATGTAGTTAGGAACCACCAGAGGTTTCTTGCTGAGCGTGCGATAGATAGAAAAAGGCGTATTAAGTACGATGCCCGTCTCGGCAGGTCGCTTGACATACTGGTTGGCATTGCTGATGGTGATGGGGCGTACAGCTTGTGTGAAACCGCCACGCATGCCACCGATGCACAATGGTACGGTAATGGCTAATGCCACTACCATCGTGACATAATACTTCAATGTAGGGCACTGCCTGCCAACAATCGTGCGGGGCAGAAACGCCCGCCACAGCAGCCATGACAGTAGTGCTGCCAACAGCACCAAGTACCAGTTGGCCAGAAACTGCTCACCCATTATCTTGGTCATGTTTCCCGCCCCTTCGTTGCTGAATTCGGCAAAGACGTCGGCTGTGGTGCGCTTGCCCGTAAAGGGGAAATAGACGCAGTCCATCAGGTTGGCACAGATGGCAACGGTGTTACACAGCCAGTATATCCACCGCACGACGCGGTAGTAGCCGTTGCACTCCTTCCAGTGCAGGGGCAGCAGCATCAACAGGATAACGACAACATTGGTATAGAGGATGGCCGAGGTGTCGAAGATGATGCCCGCCTGAAAGAGGCTGAGCAAGTGCCCCGCCGTCATGTTGCCGGTATACAGTCCCCAGTTGGTCATGACGAAGACCACGCGGCACACCATGAACAGCAAGAACACGACGAGCATGTCGCTCAGCAGAGCCGCTACCGGATTCTGTATCCTTGCTATCTTCATGTTGTTGGCGTTAAGGGACTTGCAGCTAAGGGGCGTTTACAGGGCCTCCAGCATGCGTTTGATGACCACGGAACACGATATTTCGCGATTGGCAGCCTCGGGGATGACAATGCTGTTGGGACTCTCGATGACGTCGTCCGTCACGATGAGGTTGCGTCGCACGGGCAGACAGTGCATGAACTTACCGTTGTTGGTCCATGACATGTGTTCCGTGTCTACCGTCCACGACATGTCCTTCGAAGTGATTTTGCCATAGTCGGCAAGATTCGTCACACCCGGGTTCGACCAGTTCTTGGCATAGATAAAGTCGGCGCCCTCAAAGGCTTTGCGCTGGTCGTACTCCACGCGGGCATTGCCCACAAACTTCGGGTCGAGCTCATAGCCCTCAGGGTGCGTGATGACAAAGTCGACGTCAGCGGCATTCATCCACTGGGCAAACGAGTTAGGTACGGCCTGCGGCAATGCGCGGCAGTGTGGTGCCCACGTCAGCACGACCTTGGGACGTTTAAGGGAAAAGTGATTAGTGAAAAGTGAATAATTTGCTTCCGCGCTTCCCTGCCCGGTAGGAAATTTTTCACTATTCATTTTTCCTTTTTCACTTTCCATCCACGATTCGTGGATGGTAATCAGGTCGGCGAAAGCCTGCAGGGGGTGTACGGTGGCAGTCTCCATAGCGAAGACGGGACGGCCGCTGTATTTAATAAACTGCTGCAGCACAGTCTCGGCATAGTCGTAGTCGCGGTCAGTCAGTCCGGCAAAGCTGCGCACACCGATAAGGTCGCAGTAGCACCCCATGACGGGGATGGCCTCAAGCAGGTGCTCGCTCTTGTCGCCGTCCATGATGACGCCGCGCTCTGTCTCCAACTTCCAGGCACCGGCATTGACGTCGAGCACGATGACGTTCATGCCGAGGTTCATGGCGGCCTTCTGTGTCGAGAGGCGCGTACGCAGACTGTTATTGAAGAAGATCATCATCAGGGTCTTGTTCTTGCCCAGATGCTGATACTTGTAACGGTCGTTCTTAATCTCAAATGCTTCGGCCATCGCCTTGTCCAGCGGGCCGATATCTTGTACGTTGATAAATGATTTCATTGTTTTTTGGCGTTATTACGTTATGTCGTTATACCGTTATTCCGGTGTTAAGCTCGAATCTGACCTTCGCCCTCTATCAGCCACTTGTAGGTCGTGATTTCCTCCAAGGCCATGGGTCCGCGAGGACCGAGTTTCTGGGTGCTGATGCCGATTTCAGCGCCAAGGCCGAACTGAGCACCGTCGGTGAAGGATGTCGGCGCATTCCAGTAGACGCAGGCAGCATCGACATGTGCCTGGAAGCGTCGTGCCGTGTCAGCATTCTGCGTGATGATGGCTTCGCTGTGGCCGGAACCGTGGCGGTCGATGTGCGCCAGGGCCTCGTCAAGACTGGCGACGGTCTTTATGGCCATCTTATAGTCCATGAACTCCGTACCGAAACTGTCGGCAGTGGCCGGTTCCAGCAGGATGTCGGGATAGTTGCCTTTGAGCAGCTGGTAAGAGACTGCATCAGCATAGAGCACCACCTTCTGGTCGAGCAGGGGCTTCACCAACTCGAAGAGGTCAGCCAGTCGCTCCTGGTGGATGATGAGGCAGTCCAGGGCGTTGCACACGCTGACGCGACGCGTCTTGGCATTGCACACAATCTTCTTGCCCATCTCCAAGTCGCCCTCCACGTCGAAGTAGGTGTTGACAACGCCGGCACCGGTCTCAATGACAGGAATGCGGGCAGTGTCGCGCACGAAGTCGATGAGGCGGCGTCCGCCACGCGGTATGCAGAGGTCGATGTAGCCCACGGCATTCAGCATCTCGCCTGTGGCCTCATGGGTGGCAGGCAACAGGGTGACGACGTCGGGATCGACGCCATAGCGCTCCAACACCTCATGGATGAGTTCGACGCTGGCCTGGTTCGACAGGTCGGCATCGCTGCCGCCTTTCAGTACGCAGGCGTTGCCGCTCTTGAAGCATAGTGCAAAGACGTCGTAGGTTACATTGGGACGGGCCTCATAGATCATGCCGATGACGCCGAAGGGTACGCTGACGCGACACAGGCGCAGACCGTTAGGCAGCGTCTTCTGCTTGGTGATGTGTCCCAGCGGTGAGGGCAGTGTTGCCACATTGCGCATGTCGGCAGCAATGTCGTCGAGACGCTTCTCCGTCAGTTGCAGACGGTCGTAGAGCGGATTCTTGGGGTCCATCTTGGCCAAGTCCTTTTCGTTGGCAACGAGGATGCGCTCCTTGAAGTCGATGATGGTGTCAGCCACGGCATTCAGGATGTCGTTGCGCTGCTCGTCGCTGAGCAGTGCGAGGCTTTTACTGGCACGCTTTACTTTCTCAAAGGTTTCTGTCAGTTCCATATTCTTTGCCTTTCACTTATTGCTTTCTACAGGAATAAATTCTGTATGGGGCGTGTTCTCTTTGTTCTGGATGAGGTCGAGAAGGATGTTCTCGCGTTCACCGTTGGCAATGACGACGCGGATGCCGGCCTGCTGGACGCGGATGGCTGTGGTGTACTTCGAGTGCATGCCGCCGCGCCCGAAGGCGCTCTTCTCCTCTTTGATATACTGTGAGAGATTAGTGCCGGGTACCACCTGCGGTATAATCCGTGACGAGGGGTCATCAGGATGACCGTCGAAGATGCCGTCGATGTTGGACAGCAGGATGAGTGTGTCGGCTTGCATCATCTGAGCGATGAGTCCGCTGAGTTCGTCGTTATCGGTGAACATCAGCTCGGTGACGCTGACGGTGTCGTTTTCGTTGACGATAGGCAGCACATTATTCTCCAGCATCACCGTCATACAGGCCTGCTGGTTGCGGTACTGTTCGCCGGGCTGGAAGTTCTCCTTCATCGTCAGCACCTGACCGACATGTATGCCGAACTCGCGGAACAGGTCGTAGTAGAGTCCGATGAGCTTTCCCTGGCCGACGGCACTGAATAACTGGCGCTGTTCAACGCTGTCGAGCGAGTGGTCAACAGTCAGTTCGCGGCGTCCGCAGGCGACGGCACCTGACGATACGAGGATTATCTCGTACCCCTGCTGGCGCAGTCCTGCCACCTGGTCGACCAGTGCCGACATGCGGGTCACGTCGAGCTTGCCGTCCTTGCGGGTCAGCACATTGGAGCCTATCTTTACAACGATTCTTTTACCCATGGCGGTAGCAAATTATTCACTTTTCACTATTCACTTTTTCCTTATCATTGTTGCGGATTTCCACACGACGGATCTTGCCGCTGATGGTCTTCGGCAGCTCATCGACGAACTCAACGATACGGGGATACTTGTACGGCGCCGTCTCCTTCTTGACGTGCTGCTGCAGCTCCTTGATAAGGGCGTCGCCGGCCTTGTCCTTCCACTCCTTGCCCAGCACCACGGTAGCCTTGACCACCATGCCGCGGATGTCGTCGGGAACACCAGTGATTGCACATTCCACGACGGCGGGATGGGTCATGAGGGCACTTTCCACCTCGAACGGGCCGATGCGGTAGCCTGAGCTCTTGATGACGTCGTCGATGCGGCCTTCAAACCAGTAGTAGCCGTCCTCGTCGCGCCAGGCCATGTCGCCAGTGTGATAGATGCCGTCGTGCCATGCCTCGCGGGTCAGTTCCTCGTCGCGGTAATAGTATTTGAAGAGGCCGATGGGCTTGCGGTCGCCTATGCGGACCACAATCTCGCCCTTCTCACCGTCCTCGCACGACGTGCCGTCGGCACGCAGCAGGTCGATGTCATACTGTGCATTGGGCATGCCCATGCTGCCGGGCTTCGGCGTCATCCACGGGAAGGTACCTAACGTCATCGTCGTCTCCGTCTGTCCGAAGCCTTCCATCATGCGGATACCGGTCTTTTCCAGGAACTTGTCGAAGACGGCGGGGTTCAGCGCCTCACCGGCGGTGGTGCAGTATTCCAACGACGACAGGTCGTACTTCGACAAATCCTCGCGGATCATGAAGCGGTAGATAGTGGGGGGCGCGCAGAAGCTCGTCACGCGGTATTTCTCTATCTGGCGCAGCAGCGTGTCGGCATTGAACTTCTCGTGGTCAAACACGAAAACCGTGGCACCGGCAAACCACTGACCGTAAAACTTGCCCCAGACGGCCTTGCCCCATCCCGTGTCGGCCACTGTCAGGTGCAGCGAGCCCTCGTGCAGGTTGTGCCAGAAAACACCCGTCGTCAGGTGTCCCATGGCATACAGGTAGTCGTGGGCCACCATCTTCGGCTCGCCGCTGGTACCCGAAGTAAAGTACATCAGCATGGTGTCGTCGTTGTCGTTGACGAAGGCCGGCTTCACGAAGGCCGGCGCATGGCCTATCTCGTTCAGGTAGTCGTGGAAACCTTCGGGAACATCGTTGCCGACGGCTATGTATTGCTTCACCGTCGGACTCTCGTCCTTGGCAAGCATAATCTGGCTGGTCACGTATGGATCGTCCACGCAGATGATGGCCTTCACCGAGGCCCGCGTGTTGCGGTACACGATGTCGTGCTTGGTCAGCATGTGTGTGGCGGGAATCACGATGGCGCCTAACTTGTGCAGGGCCAGCATCACCACCCACCACTCGTAGCGGCGCTTCAGGATGAGCATCACGGGGTCGTTCTTGCCGATGCCTAACGACTGCAGGTAGCTGGCGGCCTGGTCGCTCTGCTCTTTCAGCTGCGCAAAGGTTGTACGTATCTCCATGCCCTGGTCGTTGGTCCACAGCAGGGCCAGACCGTCGGGCTTCTCCTCAGCCCACGCATCCATCACGTCGTAGGCGAAGTTGAACTGTTCTGGGATGATGAACTTCAGGTTCTTATTATAGTCCTCCACGCTGGTGAAGGTGGTCTGTTTCAAAAATCTCTCAATCATGTTTTAAAGTAAAAGTAAAATACCCTTAGACTATTCTACGGTAAATGCCAGGAACTTGACGGGTTTGTCGCCTACGGCCAGCATGCCGTGGGGCTTGGTGGAGTCGAAGTAGATGCTGTCGCCTTCTTCCAAGACGATGGTCTTGCCGCCAATGTACAGCTCCATCTTACCTTCCAACACCATGTTGAACTCCTGGCCGGGGTGCGTATTCTTGTACACCGTGTGTGCGTTCGGCTTCGGTTCCACCGTCACAATGAACACGTCGGCCTTATGACCCACGAAACCGCCAACGAGCGACTGGTACTTATAGGCCTTGGTGCGCTCAATGCTCATGCCCTGGCCTTTGCGCGTCACATAGTACGACTTCATGTGGGGAGACTCGGCAAAGATAAGTTCCTCTGTCGACACGCCGTACTTGCGTGCTATCTTCATCAGGTTCGAGATGGTGATATCCAGCTCTCCCTTTTCTATCTTCTCATACTTCTCCGCATCGATGCCGATGGTCTCTGCCATCTCGCTGACGGGAATATCCAACACGTCGCGCAAACCGCGCAGCCGCTCTCCAATCTGTTTCAGTTGTTCATCCATAATTTCAAGTTAAAAGTGAATAGTGAAAAGTGAATAATTTGCTTCCGCTCTCCGTGTTCACTTGTTTTCTTTATTTTGTTTTGTTGTTTTAATTGATGCGATTAAGAGAGCAAGTAATTCTTGACAATCCTTACCAATACTCTCGAATTCTTCTTCATTCAAATATTCAGTATCCTTTAGGATATTGAGCCAATAGAGTGTTTCGTTGCATTCTTTTAATGCTATAGATAGTTTATTAATGAAATCCGCTGGGCTTTGCGCATACGTTGCTTCACTCACCAAAGCACCAATTGCTGTTCCAGAGCGGAATACTTGATTAATCATTCCATATTCCTTTGGGCTGCAATCGATATACTTCACCATTTTGACAATTCTAACTCCGAAGAGATAACTTTTCTTCGTTAGTGGTGATGTGTTATATTGAAGGTACGACATAGAACGCTGAGCGGTAGCAAATTATTCACTTTTCACTATTCACTTTTCCCTTATTTCGCTCCTGCTTTCAGGCCGCGGATGACGCTGCTGGTGAATCCCGCATGCTCCATCTCGTTAAGTCCCTTGATGGTGACACCGCCGGGAGTGGTGACCAGGTCAATGGCAGCCTCAGGGTGCAGACCCGTAGCCTGCAGCAGTTCCACGGCGCCACGCATGGTCTGCATCACTATCTGCTTAGCATCATCGGCCTTGAAGCCCAACTCTACGCCGCCCTCTGAGGCAGCACGGACATAGCGCATGGCGTATGCAATACCGCACGACGCCAACGTCGTGCCTGCAGCAAGGTGCTTCTCGTCCGTGATGATGGTACGCCCCATCGAGTCGAACAGCGCCTTGACCTGTTCCGTGTGATGCTGCTCAGCGGCAATAGCCGGAACGATGAATGTCATGGACTGCAGCTGGGCGATGGCAATGTTGGGAATGACCAAGAAGGTGGGTATCATGTTGCCGTCCTTTTCCATCCACTCCCTAATGTTGGCCGAGCTGACGCCGGCAGCGACGACGACGAGCACCTGCTGCTGGTAGTCGAGCACGCCTTTGATGCCCTTCAGCACCTGTTCTACCAGCCACGGCTTCACCACGACGCACACGATGTCGGCACCCTGTGCCGCTAACTGGTTGCTGGGTGTGGCGGTGATGCCCATATTGGCAAAACGGTTACGGATGGTGTGTGACGGGTCGGCCACACAGATGTCTTCGTTATTAACGTAATCGCCTTTGATTAGGCCTTCGGCTGTAGCGCCACCCATGGCACCAGCCCCTATAATCGATATCTTCATATTTTAAAGTAAAAGTGAATAGTGAAAAGTGAACAATTTGCTTCCGCTCTCCAGTCTCACTTCATGTTGTTATTTTTTTATATTGTTTATACTCTTGTTTATATTCTCTCTAAGTTTCAGCGCAGTAGCAAATTATTCACTTTTCACTGTTCCCTTAAGCAGCGGTAGCAAATTATTCACTATTCACTTTTCACTATTACCTTATTGAGTTTCTCAATAAACTCGTCCACGTCCTGCTTGGTCAGGCACAGCGGCGGCAGCAGTCGCAGAATATTCTGTCCGGCACAACCCGTGAAGCAATGCTCCTGATAGATGAGCGGCTGGCGCACCTCCTTGTGCGGAATGTCGAGGTCAATACCCACCATGAGGCCGCGTCCGCGGACGTCCTTGATGTGGCTGCTGCCCTTTGACTTCAATTCTTCATCTCTTAAATGCTTCAGTTCTTCCATCAGGTAGTCGCCGACGACGTGGGCATTCTCCACCAGGTTTTCCTCCTCGAAGACGTCGAGCACAGCCAATGCTGCGGCACAGGCCAGATGGTTGCCGCCGAACGTCGTTCCCAGCTGCCCATAGACGGGCTGGAACTCCGGAGAGATCAGCACGCCGCCCATCGGGAAACCGTTGGCAATGCCCTTGGCAACGGTGATGATGTCGGGGCGTATGCCTAACCACTGGTGGGCAAAGAACTTACCGCTACGGCCGTAGCCACACTGGATTTCGTCGCAGATGAGCACGGCACCATAGCGTTTGCAGGCGTAAGCTAACTGCTGGGCAAACTCTGGCGTCGCCATCTGTATGCCGCCCACGCCCTGAATGCACTCTAAGATGACAGCCATCACGCCGCCACGCGACAGTTCACGAATCCACGGCTCAATGTCGTTCAGCGGCAGGAAGCGCACATGGTGGTTATCGTTGACGGGAGCCACAATCTTCGGGTTGTTCGTCACCTCCACGGCTAACGAGGTACGCCCATGGAACGATTTCTCGCACGACAGGATGCGCTGGCGGTCGGGGTTCTTGAACGATGCCAGCTTCAGCGCGTTCTCGTTGGCCTCGGCACCGCTGTTGATGAGGAACAGCTGGTAGTCGTCGTAGCCACAGACCTTGCCCAAGCGCTCAGCCAGCTCCACCTGTAGCTTGTTAATGACCGAGTTCGAGTAGAAGCCGATGCGCTGCAACTGCTCCGTAACCTTACTGATATAATGGGGGTGTGAATGCCCGATGCTGATGACAGCATGGCCGCCATACAAGTCCAGATACTCCTGGCCTTTGTCGTCCCACACCCTACAGCCTTTACCCTTGACGATGTTCACGTCAAACAGGGGATATACATCAAATAGTTTCATACCAAAAAGAAAAGTCTCGTTTATCGCGGACAAAGGTACGAATAAGTGAGAACAATACAAAACATTTTAATGTTTTTTTATCCCTGCATTATAGCCGTCCCTTATAAAGGGACTCTAAATGTTTTTATTGTCGAACGAAAGTACCTAAGACATTTATGTCAAAGGTACGAATAAACGAGCGAAATACAAAAGGAAAACTTGTTTTTCTTTGTATTTTCGAGTGACAGCAATGTTTTAGTACGGCACTTAAAACACTTCCGCACGGCATTAGAGGATAGGACCTCAGGGGGTCTGTCCCCCTGTGAGCGTGGCTCCGGGCTGGAGGGTGTTTAGCTTCGGGTGCACAGCAGAGTCCCTATTTTGCTCAAAAAATGGGGGTACACATCACGTGCACCCCCACTCTTCCAAAACTATTTTTCTATATTATAGTATGAAAAGGAACTTATTCATTTCTTTCATTCTTTTAATACTCATCATCTTCGAAGTCATCAAAGTCGTCGAAGTCGCCACCATATCGGCGAGAATCGACAGTTTGACCCCCTGGGTCCTCAAAAGATGAATTAGCAAGGAATCCTTCCAACTCTGCATCGAGTATCTCCATTTCGGGAGCTATATATATCTTTTTCATATTCTTCTGTCCTCCTGATTATTTGATAACAATTTTACGACCATTGTGAATATAAATGCCACGCTGTGTGGGACGGCTGTTCAGCTTAACACCCTCTAAGGTATAGAAGACGTTGCTGTCCGTACGCTGAATAGTGGTGTCCACCTGCTTGATGCCTGTTGTTTCGCTCTCATCAACATCGTCAAAGAAACTCAGCATGATTTCGCGGGCAGCAGCTGCCGCTGTCGGGTCAGTGACACCAGATGTGCTACCGCCAGATGTTCCTGAGTTGTATTCATTTGCCCAGTGGAACAACTCCTTTGGCAGTTTTAAGTATGCCTTATCGCGAGTAATTAGTGCATTATTTACGCGCTTGAATTGGTTCGAAGCGGAACTATAGCCAAAGAGGCGGAACTTCAAATCGTTGTCATAGCCATGATAAGGATAGGGAATAGAGGAATGAAGTAAAATCTTCGAAACGCCACCATCGTCAACTATCTCCGGTTCGCCCTTCATCTCTTGTGAATTACCACCTTCGCCATTTATCCTTTGGTTTTCGATGCAAGAAGGATAAAGCAGGTTGATATCCTTACTATTGTTAGCTTCTAAGTTTGTAATATTAGTATAATCATAACCCGAAAGACTATAAGGATATTTTTTCTCAGTCTTGTCACTACTACCTGATGTAAAGTCTGCATCAGCGAAGTAAACGATATAGTCGGCATTAATCAAACCCACCATCATCAGACCCGTTTCACTTGGAATGTATTTACGTCCTGGGCGATCAGTTTCAATCACCTCCAATGCTTTAGCAACACGCGTAGAGTTCTGAGCCAATTGTGCGTCTCTTTTGTCCTGGCCTTCTTGATAGCCGTCGCTGAATGCAGTGACGCGGTAGATTTTGAACATCGGATCATCTTTTTGGACTGTAATACCATTTGAGGTTTCCGTTGTTGCATACGTCGGGATGACGTAAGGTGTCTTAGTACTGAAGGTGCGCATAAAGCTACCCCAAGGAATCAGGATGTCAATGTCGCTGCTGGAATATGCAAACTGTTGCCAGCCATTGGCAGGGGCAATGTATTTGGCATTTTCGCCTTCATAGCCTGCTTTTGTGTATTTACCTGTTTCTTGATTAATAGGCTCTGTGCCAAAACCTGCACAATCCTCCTCCGTAAGGATACCGCCCCATTTACCGTGATAGCCATCCTTGAAAGCATTCAGGTTGTCCTGACGGAAGGCGAGACCGCGCTTCCAGTTGCCCTGGTAGTAGTCCCAGTCTTCCTTGGGGAAGTGCAGGTTGGCAAACTGTCTATTTGCCGTATTAGTCTGACCTACCATTGAAGTGAAGTTAAAGGCATTGTACTCACAAATCACCAAACGTTCGGTGTGCGAGAAATCAACATACACGTCCTTCAACGCCTGATTCGTCTCGCTACCGCCTGAGAATGCACCAGCCTTAATGGTGAGAGGTTCCTGTGTGTTGCCGTTTTGCTTCTGGAATCTAATGGTTTCAATAGTCGGCGTGTTTGAGAATGCACCAGCTTTAATCAGAGTAACGCTTCTGGGTATATTGATATCTTTCAGCTTACATGCCAAGAATGCGTTTTCAGGAATGGTTTTAAGCAATGAATTTTCAATATCTTCACGAATAACAAAGTGCTCCAGTCCTGAGTTCTGGAAAATACCATTACCCATACTTGTCATACGGATAGGCAGGGAGATAGTCTTCAATTTAGTGCAATAAGCAAAGGCATCAGTGCCGATGGTCAGATTCATATCATTTCTCCATCCGTCAATGGGATCCGAATTTAAATCACTAACATATCGGCGCTGGAAACTAACTTCAAATCCTTTTTCTGAAGTGATATTGTTTCCTGCATTCTTGAAAGCATCATTGCCAATAACGGTTACTCGGTTGGGAATTTCGATAGCAGCAAGATTTGAGCATGCTTCGAAGGCACCATTGCGGATTTCCATGGTCAAAGGATAGGTCTTTCCTGAAATATTATCCACATCAATACCGGCATCAAAGGTAACCGCCTTCAGAGCTGTACAACGAATGAATGCGTTAGAGGCAATCGCAGTTACATTCTGACCGATATTCACTGTCAGGCTATTAACGGGTGTTGTGTGGTCACCAAAGCCTTTGACGACACCTGCCTTGAAGTTTACGTCAGTCAACGCAATACAATTCTGGAATATGTCAGGATTGATATCCTCGTCGGCGTATTTGGAAGTCGTAGCCTTTTGCAGCGTTGAGCTCCAGTAGCTGAACTTCATGTCAACATAGTGTGGCGTATTCGATACGGTGCTTGGGTCTTTCCAAGTGCTTCCATTGCGGTAAAATTCTCCATCACCTGAGTTTGAGCCCATCACAACGGCATATTGGTTGTCAGCATTGGGCATACCATCTTGTGTTGAGCTCATATCGGTACCGCTTGGATACTTTTTGTTGATGTAGTGTCCCTCTCCATTTTCGTATGACAACACTTGTTCCCAGTGCCAACCAGTTCCAGAATAACTAGCTTGGAATTGGTAGTAGCTCCATGAAGTCAGTTTCACCCATTCTCCATTGCTATAGCCAGTCTTGTGATTGTCACGATAGGCATATTCGTAAGCTGACATGTCGGTTGCTGAACCCGGATCTGTATCTGTGTCATTTATCCAAGTTCTCGTTGCTATACTGGTGAAATATACTTTCACACGCATGAATCTGTTTTCTCCGGCATAATTGTTTTGCAAGGCATTGATGTCAGCATCTGTAGGGTTGTCATAATGAGTAGATCCTTCAATCATAGCATCATAATCATTTTTGGTGGCCTCTACCCAATGCCAACTGCCTCCATCATTAGACGACTTGTAATAATAGTAAATCCAGACGTTTTGCTCTGGGTAACTGCTTGCTAAGAGCGAAGTCGTTACATAATCGCGACTTCTATACTCTGCTCCCCCATTCGTGAGGTCCGTAGCTGTAGCAGGAACCGGGATAGAATGGCCACTTGACCACGAGTATGTGATATTCATTTGGACATACTTAGCAACAGGATTATTTTTACCATACGTTCCAATGGCATATCCAATCGTATTGCTTGTGTTAATGTTGTCGACAACTGTTGTCCCCTCAGTAGGAACATCATTGAGTTCATTCCACGTTCCGTTCTGGGCAGACTTGTAAAGCGTACCTCCAATGATTGCGCGGTCGCCAGTAGTACCAGTAGGAAGAGTTGCTCCGGTATTATACAAAAAATAGTATGCCTGATCTGGAGCGCCACTACTTGTCAAAACAAACTGAGCATCGGCCATGTCGACCTCGGTGACATCTGTAAATCCTTGGGCAGAACTGATTTTGGAAAGGTCACTTTCATTAAAATAACCATCAAGCACAATCTTAGTGATAGCTTTTTTAGCCTCTGTAGTCGTTGGCATGTTATCCACCTGATTAGCGTAAATTTTGCCTGCGGCATTCGTCCTAATGGTCATAGTTCCATCATTAATCTGGGCTTCATTGTTTGTTTGTGACCATACGCTTTGTGGTAGCACAGATGCCACCGCAACGATTAATAAGAAAAATAGTCTTTTCATACAAAACGATTTTTGGTTTACGAATTTATTTAAGTTGTTAATTTTATGGTTATCGTTGAAATAGTTAATCTGGGGGGATGGTTGGTCCACGACAGGTTATTTGGTTGATTTTCGGTGCAAAAGTATAATAATTCTGAAAAATATGCAAATAAAAAGGCAAAAAAAATGTTCTTATGATACATTTAAAGTGTGTTTTTGAAACATTTGATAAAAACACCCCTTGATTTGGAGGGTAGTGTGAGGATGGAGCAAAAGGAGTGTGAGGATGGAGCAAAAGGGGAGTTTGCTTGGTGCGGGCCGGGAGTGCGCATTGTGCGGGCCAACCCGTACCAGCTGGTGCGTATATGCGCACCGCCCGCTGCGTATATGCGCAGCGGGCGGTGTTGATATGCGTAGCATTCGGTGCGTACCTATCTTTTAACAGGGGGTAATGGCTGTTTTAGTCGGTATTGTACGGTGCGGCCTTCTATATAGCGCGACAGCAGCGCGTTTTCGCCCTCACAGTGTGCGTTGAGATAGCGGCGGGCCATGGTTTCCTTGAGGCCGCTGTAAATCATAAACCTCTTGGCGGTGGTATAGCCGTTGACCATGCTCTTGAGTAACGCCTCCTTCAGGGCTTCGTCGCCCTCTACCTTCTTGGGTTTCCAAATGCGGGGATCTTGCTTGCGGAAGCCATGTCGCGAGCAGTCGGCCATACGCTCGAATGCCTTGGAGGGTGTGAACTCGATGCCGGCATACATGATGTCCTTGCCCGTCACCCTGTCAGGGTCCGTATGGTCGCCCAGCAGTCTGAGCTTTGGGGCAAAGGTGCCGAAGGGTGTCTCCACGCGACGGCCCTCCGTCAGCAGTGTGGCTATAGCCTCGCAGGCCACATTGAGTGCGTTTTCTATCTGGTGTTTATGTGTATAGTGGCTTTTGCTGCATAGCTCGTCCAACTCTTTGACGCTGTATTTCTTGTCTATCAGCGGCTCCGCATACAACAACGGTTTGCCATCCTCGCCTCTTGTCGGGCGCGGATGGAGCTCGTAGATGATTCCGTCAGTTTTTCTGGGCATGGGCTACTGTGTGAGATTAAAATGAAACATGTGTGGGATTCACTGGAGGAGGCGGAAGCCGAGCTGGTGGGTGTGGCAGAGGCGGACTATCTGGGCGATGACGTCGTCCATGACGGGAACGGGGGCTACGCGGTAGTCGTCGTAGTCGGGACACAACACGACAAGGTTCATGGCCTTGACACGGACACCATAATGCTGCTGAAGCATGTAGCGGTAGAGGTTCTGCTGGAGGCAGTAATGGTAATAAGAGGTGTCGGGAATGGTGATGCCGCCTGTGGAGGTGCGCCCGCCAAAGGCTTGGGTGATGGGGCGTCCGGCAGCGTCAACGACTTTGCGGCTGCGCTTCCAGTCGTAGATGGTGAACTGTCCGTCGTCCTCGCGGCATACGAGGTCGATGGTGCCTGCAAGGTTCAGGTCGGCATCGAAAACGGGCCACTCCTGACGGTAGGGGCGGATGGCATAATCGTCGATGAAATGGAAGAAATGCTGCCGTTCGCGCTCGACATTGACATATTCGACGGTGCCGTTATAGTGGAAAGGGCAGAGGGTGTCGAAACGGCCCTGCTGGAAATAGTTCTCGGTCTGTTCGTGAACGAAAGTGCCCACCTCGCTCGCCATGCGGCGGATGCGCTCCCATTTGGCGAGGGACTCGGCAATGGGGATGCCGTAGCGATCCTGCTGCTGTTGGGCAGCCCGCTGGGCGTCGAAGGCTTCGAAGAAATGGGCGATAAGTGTGCTGACAGGCAGCAGGCGGCGCTCGCCGCGGTAGAGGTAGATATGACCCTCGGGCAGGAAGTCGATGTCGTCGTCCTGCGGATATAAGCCTGCATCGGTAAAGCGACGCATCTTCTGCGTCATGGCGTCGGTCCTGTTCATTTCACTTTCGACTCCATTTCGTTACGCAGTCCCTTATAGCCTGAGAGGTATGCCTTGGCGGAGCCGAAGGAGAGGAACATGTCAAGGCGTACGGGCATGTGGTTCTTGTCGTCGGTGATGTAGAAGCGGATGAGCTCGTGGTTCTTGCCGTCCTCGCGCTCGATGAACGAGAAGGTGAGGCAGCGGTACTTGGTGGTGCCGTTCTTCATCTTCAGCGTGGTCTTGCCCGTATATTTCAGCCACGAGTTGGTCAGGCGGCGTGCATCACTGATGGGCATGGGGATGTTCTCGCCCTCCTTCATGTTCGAAGCGTCAAAGTTGCGGGCACGGAGGAAGATGCTCATCATGTCGTAGATGCAGTCCTTGTATTCCGCCTCCTTCCAGTGTACCTCGCCGTCGTGGTCGATGCGGTGCATCTTCAGGTGGCAGTTGCCCTTGGGGTAGGTGTACCATAGCTCGTCGACATAATAGCGGTCGCCCTCGCGTGCTCCCTTGCGGAAGTAGAGCGGCGAGATGTCGGTGTCGGTATAGCACAGCAGGGTGTCGCGCATGACGAACACGTTGTCGAGCTGGTCGTTGCCACGGGTGATGAGGCTGCTGCGGAAGGCTTTCTGCCCTTTGTAGGTGGACTGCACCGTGGACATGGATGCCGTGCCGACCTTCACCCAGACGAACTTCCAGTTGAAGTAGAGGTCGTAGGTGAGGAACTCGCCCGACTTGAAGGCGGTGTTCTCAATGCCGCACTGGGCGTGGGCGGTTAAAGGTAAAATGGTAAATAGGTAAAAAAGTAAAATACCTTTTACCACTACCTTGTACCATGACTGATGATTTATATCTTTCTTCATTGACTTTTACCTTTTTTACTTTTTTACCTTTTTCACGTACTCTATGCCTAACTGCTCGGCGCGCTTGGCGTTGCGGTTCTGTTTTTTCTTCTTTTCCTTGTCGCCTTTCGTCTGCATGATGGCTGACGGCTTCTGGCGGTTCAGCGGGCGCTCCGTCATGTTCCACGACAGGGTAGCGTCCCACTTGGCCTTGCACTCTACCTCGTTAGGGTAGTAGTAGACGGCCTCGGCCTGCTGGTCGGCATCGTAGTCGCCCGTATCCCAGACGCCGTTGCCGTTGCGGTCGACGAAAGCCCGCGCATAGTAGATGTTCGGTGCCAGGTAGAAGAACGACGCCTCGCCGCCGACGGCACGCACCTGCTGGACGCAATTGTCGCTCTTGTCGAGCAGCTGTACCACGATGTTCGTCTCATAAATGCCAGTCAGCTGGAAGGTCAGCGAGGCAAAGTCGTCTAAGCTCTTCACCTGCAGTCCCTGCTTGATGGGGTCTGACACTACGCCGTAGATGTCGACAAAGGCCGCCGAGTCCACTTCCAGACTGTACTCCGTGTCGGGTCGCCAGTCGGCCCACAGCTTATAGAAGCGCAGCCGCTTGTCCTCATGGCGGAACTCAAAGGGGGCGCGGTACCATAGCGTGTCAATCTTGGAGTAGAGGTGGATGGCCGACGTGTCGAGCTTCTCTAACGGCGACGGCATCTCGATGGTGATGATGCTGGTGGGCGTCATCGACGACGGGATGTTGAACCTGACATCCAACGGCTTCACGGGGTAGATGCTGTCGTAGGGCTCCTCACGCTTCTTGCGCTTGTCCTGCTCCTTCTTCCAGTCGTCGTACTCCTTCTGCTTGGCTTTCATGCGCTTCTCGTACGACGTCTTGGCAAACGACTCGATGGTGTCGGTCTGACTGACCAGATTCCCCAAGGTGTCGGTCATGAGGTATTCCATCGAGTAAGTCAGCGTGTCGCGGTTGATGAGCGTGGTGTCGCGCAGCCAGTAGGTCAGCGTGTCCCTCTTCAGGCTCGTCTCGATGACGAAGGCCGAGTCGGCGTCGAAGTCGAGGCCCTTGATGACGGGGAGCTGTTCGCTGCCGTAGCTGAAATAGATGCCGATGCGGTCGGCATTCTCGCGCTCGGTCTTCAGCAGGTAGCGGGTGCTCTGCACCTCCTGGAAGGCCAGCATCACGATGTCGTCAGGATAGAAGTGGGTGTAAGGCACCTGCA
>JAEEGK010002314.1_pt1 | contig 47726 bp, 33 predicted proteins | sample 8958771 | NCBI WGS metagenome assembly JAEEGK01 (sample SAMN16246547, study PRJNA631951) | gut metagenome | biome: gut microbiome; feature: rumen; material: SC-attached | host: Bos | place: Iran: Karaj | collected 2018-10 | reverse complement strand
CTGTGCCAGGGAATTTAGCATCGTCGTTGAAATGCATGCCGCGTCCCAGCACCAAGTGGCACTTTTCCTCGAGGGTCAACGCCTTAACAACCTCGTCGATGTTTTCTGCCCTAAGTTGCTGGGCCGACACGCTTGCGCTGTAGCCGAATGATGTTGCTACAGCTATCACAACCAAACTAATCTGATGAAACGAAATTTTCATTGTTCTTAATTATACTTTTTAGTTACTATTTGATTCTGGTTTCTGGGTGCAAAATTACAAATCGTCCACAAAAAAGCCTTTCTGCTACGTCCGTTTAATTTTCATTGTTGTTCAAAAAAGTCTAATTGTTTTCTGATTTGTTCAAAACCTTTCGTTTTTGTTCAAAAAAGCAGGGATTCTAGTTCCCTGCCTTTCCTATCTTAAAGATTATTCGGTTGTCAGGTTTGGTGTCCCACTGCACTTGCCAAATCCTGCCGTCTATCTGGTCGAGCATTATAAAATTGTAGATGTTCGTTGTTGGATACAGGAAGAATCTACCTGGCTGTTCGTCCTCTGGTTGTACCAATGGATACACCTCACTTTCGAGTTTCACCTCCACACGTTCGTCGCGACTCATACCATACTGCACGATAGTAATCTCGCCCGTAGCAGTATTAAGTTTCAAGAACACAAAGATGTTCTGCGTAGGGAACAACTGGAACTTTGCGTTCTGGTTCTGAATCATCGTTGTGGCCACCTGTACAGGAGGCTTGTCTTGTGCAAACACAGTCATCGACATCATGCACATCAGGATAATCATTAGTTTCTTCATAACCGTATACAATTTAGTTAAACTTACATTCCGCCGGCAAATATAAGGAATATATCTGAAAGTTGCAAGTATTTTTGCAATAAATCACAAAAACTGTCGCAGATGTATAATAATTGCAAAAGTATTTGGATTTTTCGGATAAAGTATGTAATTTTGCAGCCGAATTAATTCTTTCAGAGAAAAATTTAACTATTGATAGAGTATGAGAAAAAATCTTTTTAATGGCCTTGCAGCCCTTACCATGGGCCTTGCAATGACCGCCTGTACGCAGGATTTTAACTACGAAGAGCAAGAGCAGCAAGCCTCGCTCAACAACGCTCAGCAAACACTAGGCTTCTACATCCCCGACAATCAGGATTGGGTGATGTCAACTACAGCCACTGCGACCTTTAATGTAAAAGGTCTCAGCGACGAAGCAACAGTTTATGTATTTTCTAACAATCCGTATGCTGATGGTTATGGTTCCGTACTTGCAAGTGCTCTCGTAACGAGTACCACAACCACTATAAGTGAATTCCGCATACCACAGCACCTAAAAAAGGTATATGTAGGTCTGAAGGAAAGTGACAGCAACATGGTGTACAAATATGTGGATGTGGAAAATGGTAATATTAATGCAAGTTACGACTTTAGTACCCCAGCCAACGCCCGCACACGTAGTGTAGTATCTGAGATTGGCGACCCATTCCCTTCTTATACCACAGAGCAGGTAAATGCCATGTATAAGAACTCTGCACCATCAACAGCAAAAACTACTTCGCAAATCGATCCTAACAACCAAAATGCATATCAGTCGTATACAGAGATAAAATTGGAAAGCGAGACAGCAGCCTATCATTTTTGGAGTGGATCACGCGATATCTATATTTCAGGCGAGGTGACACTTAACGTTGACGGTTCAAATTCCATGAATCAGGCTCGTATTTATCTTCTGCCTAACTCAACTCTGAATTTCAACATGAGCAACTATATCAATGATCTTGAGATTTATGTTGCCAGCAATGCCACACTGAACTACAGCTATAGTATGCTTTATAAGCAGACTGGCGGTGGAAAGATATTCAACCGTGGAACACTGAATCTGCCTGATGACTTCCAGGTCAATCAGGATGCAATTGTTTATAACGAAGGTAACGTCTATGGTAAGGACATTACAAGCGCACCTGGCTCAAACAACCCTTCGTTCTTCTATAACTATGGTTCACTTGAGCTTTCTGGAAAGCTCCAGTTGAACTCATGCGCCAATTTCTTCAATGAGGGCACTGTTACTGTAGCCGGCTTGACGGAATGCACACAAGGCAATGGACAAGTATGGTGGATTAATAAGGGGCACTACACAACCAAACAGTTCGGTATAAAGGCATGGAATGGTACCTTCTATAATTATTGCCAACTTTTTATACAGGAAGATGCTTCCTTGCACGATGGCCAATTCAACTTAATGCCTGGCGGTTATATGGAGGCTGCCACAGCTGAAGTTAACAACTTCCAGATAAACATGTATGGCAATACTGGTCTTAACATCAAAGGAGATAACAGTTGGCTAGGCCAAGGCGACAATACATATCAGGGATTCAAAGCCTATGGCGAGAACAATTACGTTCGTCTGGGCGGTACTACGAGTGTTGACCAACATCATCTCACCCTGGTGGCAGAAGGCAAAGTATTTATCGGCTTCAACAATCTGTATGCACCTAATAATGACAATCCTTATGACGGTCCCTACGTGGATTTGCGTGAAAATACCAAAAGAGTTGATTTCAGCGAGTTGAATCCTACCTATAACACAACAGATTGTGGTGCCACATGGAGCAACAACCCACCAGTTGTTACACCTGTAGTAGAGAACAACTCATGGACATACGCATTCGAGGATAATAAGACCAGATGTGACTTTGACCTGAACGACGTGGTTATTCAGGTAAGAGAGAGCGAGACAGACGACACCAAACTGATTGTAAAACTAGTAGCTGCCGGCTGCGAATACGACAACTATGTATGGCTTGGCGAGACTCCAATCGTTTGGGAAGGTGGAGCTGAGGTCCACGATGCTTTTGGTGTAACCCATGGTGTGATGGTTAATACTGGCAACAACAAAGGAGTTGACAAGACCCCTGTTGAAGTAACCATCAACAAGCCTACCAACTTCGACTTCCAGAATGCCGACTTCAAGATTCGCCCATTCAGAATCAATTCAGACCCTACCGATGAGGCAAATGCTGTGGATGGATATATCTCAATCGTGAAGGAGGGTGTAAACACAGGACTCTGGGGCCCATTAGGACTAGCAATTCCTACAAAGTGGAAGTGGCCTAAGGAGCGCTACACCGTTAACTACGCATATCCACAATTTACAGATTGGGGCAAGGAGGCTGACCTGACCCTTAGAGCTGATGAGTCTGGATGGTATGAGTATCCTACATCAGGACTTGTTTACGGAGAATAGATTTCAAACTCTATTATAGTTAAATTTTAGGAGGGGTGTCCACGTGATGTGGATGCCCCTCCAATCTTTATGACTATCTGTATAAAATCGTTTAGAACGTGAGTTGCGTGTTAGGGTACTGATACCAATCGTGGAAACTATTGTGATTCTCAGCCCATTCGCCAAAGCTGTGGCCTATAGTGGTGTAAGCACCAAACATAGCAACCGTACCACTCTCTGTACGCTTGCGGTAGCCTATTTCTGTACCCTCCAATGGATAAAGGAAATCTGCATCAGGAACCATTAGAGCCCAAGGCAGATCCTTGAAAGATGGCACAAAATAATCGTGCAGAACCTGGGCCGATTTGAACTGCTCAGTATGAGTCTCCCATGTTCCAGCGTTATAATCCGTTATAATAAATGGATCAAGAGTATCAAGCGTAAAGTAATTGAGTGCCGAAGCATCCTTGAATGTCACTATATAACTAAGGCTACGAGGTGCACGTAGTTGATAGTCATCTCCAGAACTTGTTGATACATTATACTTCTTACGCTGGAACAGACCATAATCGGTGCTCAGATTGAATGCCATTGCCCAATGGGCATCGCAGAACAAGTTGAGCACTGCCTCATGATTTTGTCCTTCAATAAATGGTATGGTATCCTTATGGAAATATAGCATCTGGGTATTAACACCATCATTAAACGACTTATCTGTGATGTATACAGAGTCAATGTCCTGATAACGATACCCCACAAGTCGGATACAGCCAGCTATCTGCTTTACAGCACCAACAGCAGACATTGTGACATTAACAGAAATCTTGTTCTCTGCAATACGCTCTTGCGAAATACGCAGTACAACATCATTATAGTCGTAGTCGCCTGGCTCAGGATAGTTCTCTTCGAACAGGAAAGAATAAGTTTGTGGCTTAAGCGAAGAAAGAGGCTTACCTGTAGTGGCATCTGTAAAATCTACAGAAATCTGCGATGAAGAAAAAGATGTCACAGTATAATTGCCATCACCATCTACCAAAGCAGCATAGAGGGATGTCTGCAGATATGGCACGCTAAGCGATACAGAGCCAGACTGTCCACTCTTCACAAATACGGTATTCATTAATTCGGCTGTTTTGTCGGTAAGAGGGTCAGCAGTATAAAACCTGAGTTGCTCGTAACTAGAACCCGATGGCACCTGATAACGCAAAGTTTTTGACTGCGTTAGCATCCACATGTGCTGTTGATCTACGCTATCTACTGCCGAGTAGTAATGTATCAACTCACCATGCCTCTCTTCGTCGTACACATTCTTGTTGCACGACACCATTGTTAAGGTGGTTGCGATGCTAGCTATAAGTGTAATAATCAGACTTTTACGCATAATATTTTCTGTTTTTGCGGCCAAAATTACAAAATAATCTGATAAGTGATGCATATTTTATCGATATTTACAGATTTTAACCATAAAATAGATACAAGTAAGCCAAAAAATTGCTAACTTTGCAGCCGAAAATCTATTTAGTTACGTAACAATTTATTAAAGTCAGAAATATGAAGAAGTATTTGATAGCAGGGGCATTGGCTCTAGTCTGCAACGGTCTTTTTACCAGTTGTAGTGAAGACATGGGCAATTACTCATCCCCAGAAGAAGCCAAGAAGGCACAATTTGCACAGAATTTTGAAAAGTTCTATGGAACTCCCGATCCTAATCAAGACTGGGGATTTGGCGAAGCCAGAGTTGCAGCAGCAAGAACTCGTGGACAAGGCGATAATTCATGCGGTACATGCATAAAACCCGACATGACAAACTATCCTACTGCCACAGCACCAGCAGACATCACTGATGCAGAACGTAGTTATGTAAAGAACTGGTTTGAAACTCATCCAGGATTTACTGAGGGACTCAACATTAGCAACTTCTATGTACAGCACGTATGGGGATTGGCCAGCAAACCTTATAAAGTATGGTATGAGCACTACGACCAGAATTACATGAATAATCACCCAGGAGCTACATCCAACTACTATCGTGACGATTATTATGACAATGGAACTATCGACTACCTAAGTGTGGGCGATGGAACCAACTATACACATCTGAACGACTTCAACGCAAACAATGCCGGCACCCAGTGGAAGACTGTTTATATGGAAAATAGTTCGGCTCTGAGTTTTAAATACCACTGCAGTTGGTCGAGTGAGGAGTTCACATACTTTAAGTGTGCAGAAATCGACGTTCCTGGCGTAGGCAAGGGATGGTATGTCGGCATGTGTATGTATGGCGAGAAGTACGACAATGGCTACCGTAAGATAAATAAGGATTCGCTCGACCTGCAATATGCCGACGACTGGATTATTAAGGTAATACCAGGTAATGGTAGCACAATCACCACCAATAAAGTAAGTAAGGTTTACAAGAAGAAGACTGTTTTGGTTCATAAGTGGGTGTTCTGCGAAGACCTTGGTAGCTCAGCAAGCAATAAGGACTACGACTACAACGACCTGGTGTTCGACGCAAAGGTTATAGACGAGTATAAAGTGCTAAGAGATGCTGACGGCAACGAAACCACTTATACAGACGATCCGTCGCACACTTACTATACAGAGGTAACGCCACTGGCTGGTGGAGGCGAACTGACTATTAAGTTCAATGCACTGAGCACAAACGCTCATGAGATGTTCAATCCTGCCGTAGCCAGCAATGTACTGGTGAACACTTGCCGTTTCAATCAGGAAATCAGCATGTCACACGTTGAAGGTCGCGCAGGAACAACTGGCGTTATTCCTTTCGACACATATAATGAAGCTATTGATATTAACAATGTTGTTGTGATGGTTCGTTCATCGCAGGCCGCTTATGAACTCTCTGCTTATAAGGGCGAAGCTCCTCATAAGATATGTGTTCCTGTTGGCACTCGTTGGGCTTACGAACGTACAGACATCAAGGATGCTTATACAGGATTCCCCGCATATGTGGATGGTGGCGACGAGCCATGGGCAACAACTGGTGTAGAGGACAACCTGTATCCTTTGGATGGTGTGGCCTATGAGATGAAGAACGATCAGACAGGAACCAGCAGTTACGAGGAAATAAGCAACTCTTCAACCACAGAGTATAGTTACACACTAGCAGATGCCACAAATGAGACTGTATGGTGGGACGATATTACTGGCAATACAACATTCTATACCAAGAGCGACGGGAACTGGGATGGCAACGTATTTGTTTCTGCAAACGACCTGAAAGCTGCTGAGATTGGCAATGGAACAATCATACGATTCTATTTCGCCAGCGACAATGGCTATATGCTTAAAGTCTCGGATACCAATTGGAGCAACTTTGATCTTGGAAACAATGGATGGGATCAGAACTTCATCCAAGGTGGTTCCAAGAATGGCTATGTAGAGTTCAAGCTAAACACAACAACTGCAAATCATCTGAAACAGTATGGTCTTAGAATCTACGGTACAGGCCTTACTGCCCTTGCTCTAACTTACGACAATAGCCAGAAGAGTACATCTGGTGGTGTCAACTTGTTGAGTTGGTCAGGTTCCGTTGTATTTGGATCATATGGTGGCGTATCGTCTGGAAGTGCATACATTGATTGCAATTTTAATTATGATGATTTTGAAGGTTCGCCTAAAATTGAGGTGGAATATACGCGAAATGCCCCAGATAATCAGTGGGCTCCTTCAGATTACTATTTGAATGTATGCTCACAAAATTCTAATATAGTATTATGTGGGGTTTCAAGTGAAGATGGCTTATCTGATGCTAATGGAAAGAGTCATACTTCTTCAGTAGGAACCCAGTTCCGCGACATTATGACTGTTTCTGATGGTAACGTTTCCTCTTGGAGAGAGCATTATGTAGGATGGGGGCAGAAAAAAATTCGATTGATTGCTAAGAATGTGACCGTTACAAAGGTAACCATCTACAAATAGAATCACGATTTTTCAAACTCAAAATAAGACTTTAATAAATGTTGTGAGGGGGCATCTGCGGGAGCAGGTGCCTCTTTTTATAGACCAAATCAAGCAAATTAAGAATTATTAACTATGATTATCAATAATGGTAAACATTTTTTCGTATTTTTGCACGGTGAAAATGAGTAATTTGGTTTTTACCAAATACTTTGCATCAAATACTTAAAACGAACTAAATTAAGGGAGTGGGCGTCTACGTGAGTAAACGCTTCACTTTTTTTTATAATAGGTTCTTAATTGCTTGCACATATCAGAAAAATACTGTAACTTTGCACGCTGATATGGTACTTAATTGGATTTGGATAGGTTTTTTTATCATCGCATTCGTAATAGCCTTGGTAAAACTTGTGTTCTGGGGAGACTTTGATGTATTCCCAGCCATGATGGACTCTACATTCTCATCATCAAAAACAGCCTTCGAAATTTCACTTGGTCTCACAGGCGTACTGTCACTGTGGCTCGGTATAATGAAAATAGGCGAGAAAGGCGGAGTGGTAAATGTGTTGGCCAAGCTGCTAAGTCCTATTTTCACCAAACTGTTTCCTGACATTCCCAAAGGTCACCCTGTTACAGGCTCGATATTCATGAACATCGCTGCCAATATGCTGGGACTGGACAATGCCGCCACACCGCTGGGCCTTAAGGCTATGGAACAGCTACAGGATCTGAACCAGAAAAAAGATACTGCCAGCAATCCCATGATTATGTTTCTGGTACTGAACACCAGCGGACTTACGCTGATACCTATCTCTATATTGGTATATCGCGCTCAGATGGGAGCTGCACAGCCTACCGACATCTTCATCCCAATCCTACTGGCCACATTCTTCTCAACACTGGCAGGTATCATCATCACCAGTCTATTTCAGAAGATAAATCTGCTTAATCGCACCATGCTGCTTACACTTGGTGGAGCTGCTTTGGTTGTAGCCACAGTTATCTGGGGATTCGGACAAATGGACTCGATACTGATGAACAAGGTGAGCACAAGTGCAGCCAACATAATGCTGATGTTGATCATCATAGCGTTTATCCTATCAGGCGTTCGAAAGAAGATCAACGTCTACGATGCATTCATCGAGGGCGCCAAAGAGGGATTTACCACTGCTGTGAGAATCATCCCATATCTGGTAGCGATATTGGTGGGCATCGGAGTATTCCGTGCTTCTGGAGCTATGGACATGCTTATAGATGGTGTAAAATATGGTGTAGAGGCTTGTGGCGGAAACACCGACTTTGTAGGCGCATTGCCAACAGCCCTGATGAAGCCACTGAGCGGTAGCGGAGCACGAGGCATGATGGTAGATGCGATGACGACCTACGGTGCCGACTCGTTCGTTGGCCGACTGAGCTGTATCTTCCAGGGGTCTACCGATACAACATTCTATATCCTGGCTGTTTACTTTGGTAGTGTGGGTATTGTTAAGACTCGTCACGCCGTAGCCTGCGGTCTGCTTGCCGACCTGGCTGGTATCATATCTGCAATTGCAATAGCGTACTTATTCTTTGGATAAACAATGGCAAATCTAAAATCATTAGCAAAAGACACGGCTATCTATGGCCTTTCTAGCATCGTTGGTAGATTTTTGAACTACCTATTGGTGCCATTATATACGCACTATATGCCCAAGGATTCTGGCGACTATGGTATAAGCACAAATGTTTATGCCTATACGGCGCTAATTCTTGTTATATTGACATTCGGCATGGAGACTACACTATTCCGATATGCCAACGATGAGAGATATAAATCGGATACAGTATTCTCAACAGCCTTTGCTACAGTAGGTTCGCTAACGGCAGTTTTCCTGCTTCTGATATTCGGTTTTATCAGTCCTATCAGTGACGCATTGGGCTATGCTGAGCATCCAGACTATCTACTTATGATGGCTGTGGTTGTAGCACTCGATGCTATTCAGGCCCTTCCTTTCAGCTATCTGAGATATCAGAAGCGCCCCATCCGTTTTGCATCGCTTAAGATGTTGTTCATCCTGATTAATATCGCCTTGAACGTTATCTACTTTGTGTTGTTGGGCAAGACATCGGTATTCTACGTATTCTTTATCAACCTATTGTGTACAGGTCTCGTCACCTTCTTCTTCCTTCCTGATATGTTCCGCATCAAGTGGAAGTTCGACGGAAAGCTATTATGCGATATGTTCAGCTACTCATGGCCCATATTGATTCTGGGTATTGCGGGCATTCTGAATCAGGTAGCCGATAAGATTATCTTCCCATTGGTTTATCCTGATGCTGATGCTAATGTGCAATTGGGTATTTATGGCTCGTGTGTAAAGATAGCGATGATTATGGCCATGATTACCCAAGCTTTCCGTTATGCTTACGAGCCTATTGTATTTGCTAAAAGCAAGGATTCTGATAAGACTCAGTATTATGCTTCGGCCATGAAGTACTTCATCATTTTCACGCTTTTAGCCTTCCTCTTTGTGATGGGTTGGATGCCTGTGCTAAAACTTATAATAGGTGCGGATTATCGTGAAGGACTTGGCGTTGTGCCAATAGTAATGATGGCAGAAATCTTTATGGGCATATATTTCAACCTCTCGTTCTGGTACAAGCTCATTGATAAGACTATATATGGTGCTTGGTTCTCGCTGGCTGGTTGTATAGTGCTTGTGGCAGTAAACATCATCTTTATTCCTAAGATTGGCTATTGGGCTTGTGCTTGGGGAGGATTTGCCGGCTATGCCACTGCTATGGTACTAAGCTACATCGTGGGACAAAAGAAGAATCCTATCCCATACCCAACGAAGGATATCATATCGTATTTCATAGCCTCAATGGCTCTCTTTGGTATGATGAAGTGGTTTGCTGTCAATACCGAATGGCCTGAGTGGGTATTGTTTATTATCAACAACTTCCTGATATGTGGTTTCGTATATAGAATCATAAAGTGCGACATGCCACTATCAAGTCTGCCCGTTATTGGAAAAAGATTCAAAAACTAATTATATTTTATGAAAAAACTTCTTTTTACTTTACTTGCTGCATGCACCCTTACTAGTGCTAAAGCCGATGAGGGCATGTGGACACTCTACAACTTGCCTAACGCCGTTTACGAAACGATGAAGCAGGAAAACTATGCATTGCCATACGGAGCACTCTATTATGGCGAAGATGCCGTAAAGAACTGTGTGGTAAACTTTGGCGGATTCTGCTCAGGCGTGGTGGTATCGCCCGATGGGCTTGTGTTTACCAATCATCACTGTGGTTTCGAGGCTATCCGCAGTCATTCTACCGTTGAGCACGACTATATGCTGAACGGATTTGTAGCAAACTCATACGAGGAGGAACTGCCCAACGAGCGACTGTTTGTAAGTTTTATGATAGAGCAGAAGGACCTGACCAGCTATCTCGACTCGCTGGGTCTGAACAAGTTGCCTGAGGACAAGCGTGCCCATTTTGTAGATTCTATCGAGAATATGATGCGCAAGGATATCCGCAAGCAGGACTCTACACTCCGCGTAGAGATCAAGCCTTTCTACGAGGGCAACCAGTACTTCATGACTACTTATCGCGACTACGACGATGTACGCCTGGTATTCGCCCTACCCAAATCGATGGGTAAGTTCGGTGGCGAGACCGACAACTGGATGTGGCCACGACAGACTTGCGATTTCTCTGTATTCCGCATCTACGTTGACCCAAAGACAGGTGGTCCAGCAAAGTATTCTAAGGATAATATACCCTATCACCCCAAGAAGTGGGCTCCAGTATCGCTGCAGGGTTACGTGCCAGGTTCGTTCTCGATGACTATCGGCTATCCTGGTTCTACCAGCCGCTATCTGTCTAGCTATGGTATCAAAGAGCGTCGCGATGCTCAGAATGAGCCTATGTACAAGACTCGCGAGGTGAAGCAGAACGTTATGATTCGCCACATGCGTGCCGACGAGGCTGTACGCATCAAGTACGATTCTAAATATGCTCAGAGCTCTAACTACTGGAAGAACTCTATCGGAATGAATAAGTGTATCGACTCTATCGGACTTATCCAGCAGAAAGCCGAGTTCGAACAGAAGATTCGTCATTATCAGGATTCTACAGGATTCCTGAAGGGTAAACTCGATTTCGACAAACTGGCTAGTTTCTATGCAAAACAATTCAACGCTGTTAAAGCATTTACTTACTTCTCTGAGACTTTTAGTGGCCGTAACTCCGATGAGTTGACACGTCGTGCCTATCGTGCCAACAATGGTTCGATCGTAAAGGGCAAGGATGGAAAACCCAAGAACTGGTACATAGAGTTTAAGGACAACAGCGACGAGTGGGACGAGGCTACCGACAAAGAGATTCAGGCAGCTGCAATGAAGTTCTATCGCGAGCAGGTTGAGGAGAAATATCTGCCTGACTTCTATCAGGAGGTAGACAGCAAATTTGGCGGCGATTACCAGAAGTATATCGACTATCTCTACAAGAAGTCAAAGCTGATGAAGAACGATAAGAAGATCTACATCAACAAGAGTGGATTCCAGAAGGATCCTGGCGTAAAGTTCGGCCAGAGTCTGGAGGCCATCATGAATCAGTTGTTCGAGGATTACTTAGCCTGCTACGACAGCATCGCTATTCAGGAGCGTTATCTCTGTGCTGCCAAACTGCGCATGGAGGAGGATATGCCTAACTACAGCGATGCAAACTTCACAATGCGCCTGAGCTATGGACAGGTAGGCGAATATCTGCTGGGCGGCAAGCCTTCTGGTTACTACACCACAGCCGAGAGCATCGTAGAGAAGATGAAGAAGGGCGAAAACGGTGTAATCGACTATGAGGCAGAACCCATTATGAAGGAACTGCTCTCAGTTAAAGACTTTGGCAAGTATACCGATAAGACCACAGGCAAGATGCATCTGTGTTTCCTTTCTAACAACGACATTACTGGTGGAAACTCTGGCTCTCCAATGTTCAATGGCAAAGGAGAACTGATAGGTCTCGCATTCGATGGCAACTGGGACAGCCTGAGCTCAGACATCTTCTTCGACAAGCAGCTGGCTCGTTGTATTGGTGTTGACATCCGCTATGTACTCTACATGATGGAGAAGTGGGGTAAGGCCGATCGTCTGATCAAAGAGATCGGAGCTAAGTAAGCACAATAAAGCCTTGCGTTTGTGCGAGGCTTTATCTATTATATCAACTGGCTGATTTCTTCTAAGGAGTCAGCCGTTTTTATATACTGTCGCCACTCGCCACGAATCATACCTTTGGACTGAAGATCATCAAGGAACTCAATTAGTTTATTCCAGAATCCCTTCATATTGTAAAGTATTAGAGGCTTGTGATGATAACCTATTGTGGCAGATGCCGCAACAGTAAACACCTCATCGAGTGTGCCGATGCCACCAGGCAGAGCTATAAACACATCACTTTGATCCATCATCAGCTGCTTGCGATCAGTCAGATTATCGCAAGGAATCTCTATCTCCACATAATCGCTGGTACGGCCGGTTTCCTCTACCTTCGTTGGCACTATGCCGATGGTTCGGCCTCCAGCCGTCTTCGCAGCCTTGGCCACGCACTCCATCAAACCCTGGTTTACACCACCATACACTATGCTGTGGCCGTTATCTGCAGCCCACTTACCCAGTTCTTCTGTCATCACGAAGAAATCTGGATCAATCTGCTCATTTGCAGAACAAAATACACATATCTTCATAATGATTGCAAAGATACAACTTTTTTATAAAAAAACTTGGAAGTTACTGATTATTTTCCTATATTTGCCATCAAATTACTATTGATTCTAAAACCTAAGCGATTATGAAAAAGATTCTATTATTGGTGATGGCGATGATGGTGCTGGGTAGCACTAATGCCAATGCACAGGGTTTCCTGAAGAAACTAAAGCAGAAAGCCGAGAATGCTGTTGGCAAGGCCGTAGTTGGCAAGTCGGCAGAAGAGGCTGAGAAAGAAGCCCAAAAGTACCAAGAAGAAGCAATGGCTCAGTATGGCATCGATGCTGATGAAAAAGAGAAAGACAACACTCCTGTTGTGCCTAAAACTACAGATCTGATTCCAAAGAAATCACAATCCACACTTATCTGGGATGGTGTAGTTACCCCAAGCAAAGCATCTTCAGCTCAAGCATTGTTGGCTGAATTGCCACCTTTGCCTTCTGCAGAAAAGATAGCGAAGAGCACCACAGAAGAACGTAATGCCTACTACAGCAAGATTCAGGCCGTAACACTGCGTGTAGATATCCTTCAGAAGAGTCAGAGCGAAGGCGGATGTTCGGATGCCGATATAGAGGCCGAGCGAATAAAGTGGGAGAAGAAACTACAGAATTTGTTTGGTCTTACCGCTGAGGAAATGGCAATCCTGCAAAGTGACAATGCTTCGGACGCACAACGAGAAGCCGTGACGGAAAAGATGTTGCAAAACAAGATGGGCTTAAACATGAACGACCCAGAGATGGCTAAGTTCGAGAAAATGAGTGAGAAGGAACAGGAAGACTATATCATGAAGCATCCTGAGTTCATCCAGAAGATGCAGAAGATTGCCACCAAAGCCAGGACTTTCTCTAACGAAGCGCAGCAACTCACTGCGGGCGTAACCACGATGGAAGAAAAGGTGGCCAAACTGAATAAAGACCGTCTGGCATTCGAAGAGCGCGAGCTGAATCATAACTATGATATGGTGAAAGCGAAATATAACGACCGTCTGCAGAAGATATACAATCAGATCTTCGCCACCAACGATCAGGCTCAGATAGACGCTCTCTATGAGCAAGCTGACGCTCTGCTACTTGAATACCGCATAAAAGCCGCCACAGAGTATCGCGCCTCGCTGCAACGCAGAATCAATAAGGAAAAAGAGTATGTGGCCGAGTGGAATAAGATTATGCAAGAAGCCGTAGCTGATGGAACTATCCCAGAATGCACTCTTAATCGCAGCGATCTGAATCTGGTGACGAACGTAGCAAACGACCTGAACGAAGCTTATAAGGATTTGCCAGAACTAGATGCTTCGCCCGTTCAGAAGGAGACCGTTTTCACCCTACCTAATGGCTACAACTTTGGCTGGTGGGAGAGTTTCTGGTATATCGGCGATGTATCAAAGATGGTAGGCAATGGTGGCAAGAACGTTGGCTCTGTGATGCCACTTCTGGCCTTCAACGACAAGGACGGCACCTATGGAAAGGTGGTAAATGGCAAGTTCCAGAAGATCAGTGAGAAGGAACTTGATGAAATAAACCAGAAGAACGGCAAAGCAGGAAACAAGCGTTGGGCACAGGGAGCCAAACCACCTTACGGTACCTATAAGAGTCGTAGTGGCAAGCGAACCGTTGAGTATAACGAAGGTTCTGGCGACATTGTAATCAGCGGTATGACTTACTTCTTCCCCATCTCATTTACAGCATCGGCAGATAAACTGCAATGGGTAGAGATGAAGGACAATAAGTTGCTGCTTTGCACCTATAAACTCTAAATGATTATACGCAAGATTATAACCCTACTATCGCTGCTGCTCACACTGGGCAGCAGCATAGTTTTCTCAGCCAATTACCAGAATGAATTTGGCGACGACTGGACGCAGGCAGAAACATTCGTTCGCAAGCATCATGCTGATTGGAAACCGATATTCGACGAATTCGGAGTAGACGCCCGTATAGCCGAAGCTATCGTTTTCCCAGAACTTATTCGCTACAGCCATTGGCAAGATGCCATCGAGACGGCAACCGTCAAAGGTGTTTACGTATCAGGAGGGAGCGAAAAGGCCAACTTTTCCATTGGGCGATTCCAGATGAAACCTTCATTTGCCGAAGAGATCGACCAAGAGTGGAACCAGTCTACATTGGCTAGCGAGTTTGGTTTCAAATTCGATGTGCGTAATAATTCTGATGCCCGTAGCAGTCGTGTAAAACGGCTAAGCACCATCGAGGGCCAATGCCGATATTTGGCCATTTTCATCCGTTTGATGTATCTGCGTCATCCAAAACTCCAATCGCTTTCAGTCGAACAACAAGTTCGTTTCCTGGCTACAGCCTATAACCGAAATCATAGGGCTACCTGGCAGCAGATTATCGCTCAGCAGAAACGCAAGACCTTCCACACCGATCTGATAAGAACCCGCCACACAAAGACCTATCGTTATTGTGAGATTTCCGTCTGCAGTCTGAAAAATATTCTGCAATAGCTGCAAATTTATGTTTCAGGTCCTGAAACATGTATTCCAAAGCGTAGGACATATGTTTCAAGCCGCGAAACATATATTCCAAGCCATGGAACATAAAATTACAAACTATCGTAAAACAAATCTTTTTCAATAAGTATTTGCTTTTCTTGATAAAAATGATTATCTTTGCAAACTATTACACATCAATACATTATTAAAATGAAGAAACTATTATTATCAATGGCAATGATGACATGTGTTGCAAGTGCTTTTGCACAGAAAAAACTAGTGCTTTACTACTCAGAAGTAGGTTCTACCAAGGCTGTAGCTGAAGAGATTCAGAAGCAGACCGGAGCCGACATCGAGGCTATTGAGGCTGTAGAGCCCTATTCTGGTGATTTCCAGGCCACTATCCAGCGTGGAAATAAGGAAAGAGAAAGCGGCCAGTGGCCTGCTATCAAGCCTATTAAGAAGAATATCAGCAACTACGATATTATCTTCCTTGGATATCCCATCTGGTTTGGCACCTATGCCAATCCGATGGTGACACTCGTTAAACAGCAGGATTTCGCCGGTAAGACTATCGTGCCATTCTGTACATTCGGCAGTGGTGGTCTTAATACATCATCTGCAGATTTGGTGAAGGCACTACCTAAGGCAAAGATCGTGCAGGGTTATGGTGTTCGTACAGCCAGGGTGGCTAAGGCTGCTAAGGAGCTGAACCGCTTCTTGACAGAGAATGGATATAAGAAAGGTAGTGTGAAGAAGTTGGCCGATTACTCAGAACAGAAGCCTGTTACTGCTGCTGAGAAGGCACTGTTTGATGAGGCTTGCTCAAACTACCAGTTCCCCTTAGGAACCCCCGAGACGGTGGGTAAGCGTGCGACAGACGACGGCACTGACTATAAGTTCAGCGTCAAGAGTCGCGGCATGGACGGCAAAGAGACAACCTCGACGATCTACGTGACAGTAGAGAAGGGTGCCAAGGCCGAATTTACAGAAGTAGTAAGATAAATAAATTAAATGAAGACATTTGAAGAATTAGGCGTTTGCGAGCAGATTCGCAAAGCCATCGAAGAGTTAGGGTTTGAACACCCGATGCCTGTACAGGAGGCAGTCATACCTTACCTGCTGGGCAACGAAAACGATGTGATAGCCCTGGCCCAGACTGGTACCGGAAAAACAGCTGCCTTCGGCATACCCCTGCTGGAGCGCATCGATACACAGCAGCGTTACACACAGGCACTGGTGCTGTCGCCAACACGTGAGCTCTGCTTGCAGATAGCTGATGATTTGCGCGACTTTGCCAAGTATATGGATGGCGTGCATGTGGAGGCTGTATATGGTGGTGCTGCGATAGAACCACAGATGAGAGCCCTGAAGAAGGGTGTAGAGATTATTGTGGCCACACCAGGACGACTGGTTGACCTGATGCATCGCGGCAAAGCCGACTTGAGTCAGGTTACAAATATTGTACTCGACGAGGCCGACGAGATGCTTAACATGGGCTTCTCTGATAGCATCAACGATATATTCGAGTCGCTGTCAGCAGATCATCACACACTGATGTTCTCGGCCACTATGAGCAAGGATGTGGAGCGTGTGGCCAAGAAATACCTGCACGACTATAAAGAGATAGTCGTAGGAAGCCGCAATGAGGGTGCAGAGAGCGTTAACCACATATATTATATGGTGAACGCCAAGGACAAATATCTCGCCCTGAAACGTATTGTTGACTTCTATCCACGCATCTTTGCGATTATCTTCTGTCGTACAAAGATCGAGACACAGGAGGTTGCAGATAAACTGATTAAGGATGGTTACAATGCAGAGTCGCTACATGGCGACCTGAGTCAGCAACAGCGCGACCTCACTATGCAGAAGTTCCGCAATCACCTTACTCAACTATTGGTTGCTACAGACGTTGCTGCACGAGGTCTTGATGTGGACGATCTTACCCACGTAATTAACTTCGGATTACCTGATGATATCGAGAGCTATACCCATCGCTCAGGTCGTACGGGTCGTGCTGGCAAGAAGGGAACATCTATCTCGATTGTACACAGTCGCGAGAAGTTCAAGATCCGCAATATCGAGAAGATTATCTGTAAGGAGTTTGTAAAGGCAGAGATTCCTTCGGCTGAGGAAATCTGCAAGAAGCAGCTCTACAAGGTGATGGATCAGATAGTAAAGACGGATGTTGACGACGAGGAGATAGCTCCATTTATGCAGGACATTAATCGCTACTTTGAGTATATCGACAAGGAGGAGCTTATCAAAAAGATTGTATCTCTTGAATTTGGTAAGTTCCTGGCTTATTATGCCGAGGCTCCAGAGATTGAGGCTGTAGTACCTGATAGAAAGGAGAAGAAGCCACAGAGCGACAAGCAGAAGCTGCAGAATAAGGCTCAGAAAGGTTATCGCCGACTGTTTATCAATCTGGGTAAGCGCGATGGTTTCTATCCAGGCGAACTCATGCAGACACTGAATAGATTTGTAGGTGGCCGTCAGGAGGTGGGACATATCGACCTGCTCGACTCTATCTCGTATTTCGAGGTGCCAGAGAAGGATGCCAAGAAGGTGATGATTCAGCTCACAGGCATCCGTCATAAAGGTAAGACGGTGCGTTGTAACGATGCAGACGAAGGTGGTAAACCATCAGAAGGTAAAGGCGGTTCGAAGCCAAAGCGCCAGAAGAAAGACAACTGGCGCGAACTGATGGGCAAGGCTCCACGCGAACTGAGAGGCAAGGAGCCCGACTTCAGCGAAGAGGGTTGGGCTATGCGCAAACCTCGTAAGAAGAAGAAATAGAAAAGAAAAAGCCTCGCAATTGAGGTGAACCCCGAAAGTTAGACAAAAAACCTTCGGGGTTTATTATGTTAGAAAGAAAAAGAAAGAAACATGATTACGCAGACCGTCTAAAGTATATGCGGCTATTAGAAACTGGTAGATCATTCAAGTCTATCCATAAAGAATGGTCTTTGTCGCGCACTATGTCGCCACAACGGGGACAGCGGCCGTCTTTTGGTTTATCTTTAACCTCGTCGATGAAGCTGAACGGCTTGAAGATGCGGAAGATACGGATGAAGCGGAACGAACGCAACAGAATCATGTAGCGTGCATTGGGCAGGAAGTAAGAGAGATAAGGTGGCAGGATAGACAATAGGTCGATGACACCCAAAAAGCTCAGCACGTAGTCGCGAGGTTTGGGCAAGCAATAAACACGGGCAATATACTCAAGTGTAACGAATGAGATGAGGATGCTCAGCGAGATGGCTATAATCAGGGCGATCTAATATTTTATCAGCATTTGATTCATCATGGTGCGATATTCGTTGGGGGTAATACCCTTCCTCTTCTTAAACATCCTGATGAAGTTGGATATATTATTAAAACCACTTGAATAGCATATCTCAGCAATCGTATTGCTTGTTTCTGCCAATAGCTGGCAGGCTTTGGCTATGCGCAGATTGTTAAGGTAGTCGATAAATGTACCACCAGTTTTTTTCTTGAAAAAGTGGCTGAATGCAGATTCTGACATACCTACAAGTGATGACACCTCAGCAAGCGAGATGGAATCATAGCATTTCTTCTCGATATAATCGCATACTTTTGCAATTCTTCTGCTTTTTGAGGTCATAACCACATCTGCTGTGTTGTATTGGTTTGTAGTAAGTATGGTATACTCTGCAACAGCCAGTTCGTATAGAATGGAAAAAAACTCCAGAACGCTCTGAAAACCCTTGGTCTGAGTAAGATGGATAATCTTTTCTTTGATCAGCATCGTTGATTTCTCTGAAAAGCAGATGCCTCGTTTCGAGTCTACCAGTAGTTGCTTGATGGGTGAAAAGAGTCGTTTGTCCATAATAGGCATATTAAGAAGTCCTTCTGTAAATTGTATGGTTATGACGTGGTTACCCTCAACAATTTCGCCTCTCCATGCATGGAGCACATTGGGGCCAGTCATCACCATGTCCATATTGCCAAATGGGCAGACAGAGTCGCCAATAACTCTTTCGCCTCGCGTGTACATTACTAAATTGATTTCATATTCAGAATGATAATGTACAGGATAATCGAATTGTGCGTCAGGATGATTCAGAACTATGAATAAGTCTTCATCGGCAATAGGGATAATCTCTTTTTGGAAATCTTTCAGCATATGATGATAGTTTTTTGAATTTTCTGTTGCAAATTTATGAATTATCTGCGACAAAACAATAATTAGTTCAAAAAAGTACAACTATTGAGCAGGAATTAATATCAAGAATTGCAAATTAATACCTAATTTTGCAACCGAATAAGTGAATAACTATAATTTGTTAGTAGAACGTGAATCATTTTACAATTAGTTGGATAGATATCGTCATCGTTGTATGTTATATGGCAGCCATTGTATGGTGGGGCCTCAAAAATGCTAAAAGCAACGATTCGCAATCATACTTCTTGGCAGGCAGAAGTATGCCTTGGTGGGTTGTTGGTCTCTCCTTGTTTGCTGCAAGTATCTCCAGCAACACGTTGATTGGGCAGTCTGGTGATTCGTATTCAACAGGACTTGCTGTCTTCAACTATAATCTTACAGGCGTATTGGTTATGGTGTTCTTTGCCATTTTCTTGTTGCCACTCTATATCAAATCTCACATATTTACCATACCCGAGTTTCTTGAGAAGCGTTTTGACAGTCGTTCCAGATATTATTTTTCAGCGATATGCATCATCGGCAATATATTCCTTGATGCCGCAGGGGCGCTTTATGCAGCAGCTCTTATCATCAAGTTAATCTTCCCGGATGCTGATTTGCAGATGATTATTATCGTTTTTGCCCTGATTTGTGCATCGTATACGATTCCAGGAGGATTGTCTTCTGCTATTAACACAGAATTGATTCAGGCCGTTATCCTTATCTTGGGATCAATCATGCTGACATTCTTCTGCTTTGAGCGTGGAAGTGATTATCTATATCAGTTGTATGCCAGCAACGATATGTTAGCAAAGCTGATCCGTCCGATTGATGACAATTCGACACCATGGCCTGGACTTATTGTTGGAATGCCAATACTCGGACTCTATTTCTGGGCAAACAATCAGACGCTGGTTCAGCGTGTGTTGAGTTCCAGAACAATTGATCAGGGGCGCAAAGGAGTATTCTTTGCAGGTTTTCTTACGTTGTCAACGCTCTTTATCATAGTTGTTCCTGGCTTGATTTCTCGTGACCTGTTTCCTGGTTTAGAGAAGCCTGACATGGTTTATCCGAATATGGTGATGCAGCTGGTGCCCACAGGATTGCTTGGCATGATGTTGGCTGCCCTTCTATCTGCCCTCACCTCAACTTTGAGTGCAATCCTTAATTCCACATCTACACTTTTTACGATGGATTTCTATGCCAAGGTCAGAACGGGTGCTTCGTCCAGACAACTTGTGGCTGTTGGAAAGATTGTAGCTTGTGTTATAGTATTGATTGCTGCATTATGGGCTCCGCAAATTGGCAAGTTCGGCTCTCTGCTAAAATACTATCAAGAGATGCTGTCGTATATAGCCCCTCCTATTGTTGCTACATTCCTTTTAGGAATCTTCAGCAAGCGGACTAATGGCACAGGTGCCTTTATCGGCCTGTTGGCTGGCTTGGCTATTGCAGTCTTGATGCTTGTGTTTAAAAAAGACATATTTGGAGACCTGCATTTCCTGTTGATTGTTCCATTTCTTTTTGTGTCGAGTGCTTTAGTCACTTATCTGTCAAGCTTATGCTTTGCCAAACCTGATAGCGCCAAACTGCAGGATACTACTTTTTCTCTGCGGGATTTTCGACATGAACTTTCTGTGGCATATTCCAAGCCCTGGTATATTAATTATTTTAATATAGCATTACTTTTGGTGGTAAGCTGTATTGCCATCCTGATTATTTTTGCATAACTCAATTAAAAAACGAAGTATGAAACTGAGAAAATCAGATAAGAACCCTATTTTGACACCTGATGCGCACAATGATTGGGAGTCGCTAATAACTTGTAACCCTGGCGTGATATATGATAAGGGTACATTTTATATGTTGTATCGAGCAGCAGGAAACGACGAGCAGCATGTCATCCGTTTTGGGCTTGCTACCAGTAAAGATGGTGTTAATTTTCAGCGTGTTTCTGATTATTATGCCTTTGGCCCCAGCAATGATGGCTATGATAGTGGCTGCGTAGAAGATCCGCGTATTGTGAAGTTTGATGATGATTTCTACATCACTTATGCTTTTCGTCCTTATTCGCCAGGCCAATACTGGAAATTTGCTCACGATGTCGTTCTGCTTCCAGAGTGTGGACGTCATGCTCCTCTTGCAATATCTCAGAATTTAGGAGGTACAGCCCTCGCCGTTACCAGCGATTTTGTAACTTATAGACGTTTAGGTCGACTCACTTCGCCAGTATTGGATGATCGCGACGTGATATTGTTTCCTGAAAAAGTAAATGGACAATATGTCATGCTGCATCGCCCCAAACAATATGTTGGCGAAAAATATGGCGTTAAGTATCCCTCTATCTGGGTTAAGTTCTCTGACGATCTCCTTGATTGGGAGACCAAAGAGAGTCATCTCTTGATGACAGGAAAAGAGGGGGCTTGGGAGGAGAAGATAGGAGGTAGCACCCCTCCTATTTTAACGGAAGATGGTTGGCTGATGCTCTATCATGGTGTTGAACATGGTGGATGCGGATATTATCGTGTTGGAGCAGTACTGCTTGATGCCAATAATCCTCTGAGGATGATTGCGAGAACTCCACAGCCTATATTGGAGCCAGAGTGTGATTATGAGATACATGGACTGTATAACGGATGTGTTTTTCCTACAGGAAACGTTGTGGTAAATGGCATGTTGTATGTTTATTATGGTGCTGCCGATATGAATATTGGTTTAGCAACCTGCCCGTTAAATGACCTTTTGGATTACCTAAAATCTGATGAATGCAGGCTTTGAGTCCTGTAAGGAATGTTAAATTATGTAGCATTCAAAAAAGTATAATCAAAGAACAATTATTATCATCAAATTGTGCAAAGATATATATACCTTTGCATCGTGAAAGTTTGCCAACTCAAATCCCGGGTGAGGGGCACTTGACCAATTAAAATATAAACGTAAAACAATTTAAAATGAAAAGAATTAAAAGCCTAACAATGGAGTCGGTTTTGTCAAGAAAAAGACTAAAATTGTTTGTGTATGTGTTCTTGGGGATATGTGCGTTTACGGCATGCTCGGAAGATGAACGCAACACAGAGTCATTGGTCGATCCATGGACAAGGGAACGAACGCCAGTGAATTTCCGTCTTGAGTCACAAATAGGTAATGCCGTCATTACTAATGATTGGCGTGATGATGGGGTAGGAACTATCCATGTGAGTCTGATCACAGGTGGACTGGACATGTCGAAGGTGAAGGTCGATGCTGTAGATTTCAAGTTTCCACAGAGCGAATTCTGCCCAGAATCGTCTGTTAACGCAGGAGACTATATCGATCTGAGCAGTGGTAGCGCTAAGATAACAGTTACCGCCTACAATGGTGAGACACGTGTTTACACAGTGGATTATGAGCAATTTACCGACCCATTGGAAGGTACCTATATCCACGCTCCTATTCCAGGAATCCTGGATGCAAGTGCGCCTCAAAGTTCAATGGTTATCATTGGTGGATGGACTGACGCTATCGTCATGTCGACTGATATGGATAAGAGCTGGCACTGGGGAGAGGGCTATACTCACAACGACGAAATGGACAATACACTCAGTTTCATGCTGACAGACGCTGACCCAGAGACAGGTCTGACTCGTGGCACGACTGTGAACCTTGCTGGTGATAATGGAGCGTATGCCAACTATGTCTACAACAATACGAATGATGTGAATGCCTTCTACCGTATCTTCCCTGCTGGTGCAAGCCGCTGGGCAAAGGATTCAGATGGAAACATTCATGTGTATGCGATTGACGACACCGACTATGCCAATGAATTGTATGTGGTGAAGTTCCTTCCTGCTGGCACCTATACCTTCAGTACTAAGGATATCACAATTGGTGACTGTGCATTTATGCGTGAACATGTGACGGAGGAGGTGATTGACTGGAACTGGCCAGACACCCGTTGGATGGTCGACAACATCCACAATACTTTCTGGATGATGCATAAAAGTTCGGATAATCCAGTAGAAGGGCATGGTGAATTGGCAAAATAACAGGATATGAAACATTTCTTGTTTAGTATTATGATATCGCTTGTCATAGTAATGCTTGGAATAGGCAGTTGCAGTTGTGCAAGCGATTCAAGTCTGGGGCCTGAGCCTTCTGATACACGTTTCCTGAATCTTTCTGTCAGTCCAGCCATACCCCTTGATGCAAGTGCGACGCAGATAGAACTAAAGGTTGAAACCAACTTCGATTATATTGTTACGGTCGATGCTGACTGGCTGAAGCAAAGGGAAGGCGTTGCACCAAAGGCTACAATGGTTCCGTTTGATGTGGAAACCAACCTGACAAAGAACTCACGTTCGGCAACTATAACTGTAAGTGACAAGAATGATCGTTATTATACGAAATCTGTGCAAATTGTTCAGAATGGAAATCCGAATCCAGTAGAAGAACTGTCGATAGTGGATAAGCAAGCCACAATACAGACCAAGGCCCTTTTTGCCAACCTCTGGACCATTGCAGACAAAGGTTTTATGTTTGGGCATCACGACGATTTGTGGTATGGTCGCTACTGGTACAACGAACCAGGCGGTTCAGACACGAAAGCCGTTTGCGGAGACTATCCGGGAGTGTTCAGCGTAGATTTTGCTTCTATCATGGACGACCGTCACGGAAGTGAAGAAAATGCCATCAGACGCAGAGTGATCCTTGAAGCAAGAGAACGAGGAGAAGTCATCATGGCTTGTGCTCACCTGAACAACCCGCTTACTGGCGGAGACTCTTGGGATAATTCTCGCAAGGATGTGGTGAAGAGCATTCTGACTCCTGCCAACCCCACACGTAAGAAGTTCCTTACATGGCTCGACCGATTAGCTGATTTCTGTTTGAACCTCAAAGACTCCAAGGGAGACCTCGTGCCAGTGATCTTTCGTCCGCTCCACGAGCACACTCAGGGTTGGTCATGGTGGGGGGCGTCGTGCACCACGGAGACCGAGTTCATAGAGCTCTGGCAGATGATGGTGAAATACCTGCGTGACACAAAGGGAGTTCATAACCTTCTCTATGCAGTATCGCCACAGTTGGACAGCTGGTATGATGACCAGACCATTCGCAACCGTTTGCTCTACCGTTGGCCAGGCGATGAATTCGTGGACTTCATAGGCATGGACTGCTATCATGGCGAGAATCCGGCTGCGTTCTCGAATTACCTTCGTATTGCCACTGAGATTTCTTTGATGAAGCGTAAACCATGTGGTGTGACAGAAAACGGCGTAGAGTCGTTCACCCGTGCTGACTATTGGACCTATTCAATACTTGAGCCGGCACAAGGCAAGCGCATCTCGATGGTTGTAATGTGGCGTAATAAGTATGTTGGAAATAATGAGTCTGACAAGCACTACTTCAGTGTATATCCAGGTCATCCTTCAGAAGACAACTTCAGAAAGATGTATTCGGACAAACGCACGTTCTTCAGCAATGATCTGTCTGATATGTACTCATTACCAGAAAATATAAGAATAAAATAAAAACAAAATAACATTATGAACAAAACACTTAAGACAATCCTGCCGACAATAGTTCTTTTATTTTTGGGAACTTTGTCTTCGGCAATTATGGCGCAAACAAGGGCTGTCAGTGGTCTTGTTCTGGATGAGAACGGAGAGCCTCTTATTGGTGCTACCGTCATCCAGAAAGGAACGACTAATGCTTCGATAACTGATTTGGATGGACGCTATAACCTTAGTGTTCCAGAATCAGCTATTGTGTTGGAGTTTAGCTATGTTGGCTATAAGACTACTGAGAAGTCTGTTACAGCCAAGCAGCAGATAGTCAATGTAACTCTTCTTCCTGATGCAAAACTGATGGACGAGGTTGTTGTCACTGCCTTTGCCAAACAGAAGAAGGTGAATGTGACAGGTGCCATCTCGTCTATCAATGGTAGCGAAGTGCTTGCTTCGCCTGTAGCAAACGTGTCTACAGCACTTATTGGTGTTGCGGCAGGCGTATCAGGTCTGCAGAGCTCTGGTGAGCCTGGTCGCAACGATGCAAACCTGCATATCCGTGGTATTTCGACCTATGGTTCGAGTGCACCACTCATAATCATCGATGGCGTGGAACAGTCATCGGAGCAAGCCATGGCCGAGTTCAACGCTATGGATGCCAATGAAATTCAGGGTATCAGTATTCTGAAGGATGCCTCTTCTACTGCAGTATACGGTGTGCGTGGTGCTAATGGTGTAATCATCGTCACCACAAAGCGTGGTACAACAGGCAAGCCGAGTATCAATTTCTCAGCCAGTTACGGTGTGACAAAGGCAACAACACTCCAGAAGGGAGTGACATCATACGAGTATGCACTCTTCCGTAATGAAGCTATCCGCAATGAGCAGAATGGTTTCCCAGGCAAGGAGTCGCTCTCAGCTTATATATATGATGACTATGACCTGTGGAAATTCAAAAACAATCGTGACTTCACCCCTCAGGAGGTAGAGGCCATGAATCTCACACCTGAGCAGAAGGCTGCGCTCAATGCATCGCCAGCCATCTACTACGGTTCGCACGATCTGTATAAGGAGCAGTTCAACAGGGCTGCACCTCAGTATCAGGCCAACATTAACGTGTCGGGGGGTACGGACAGAGTGAAGTACTTCGTATCGTTCGGTTATTTCCGTCAGGAGGGTATAACCAATTCAGTATCTTATTATGGAGCAAGCACGCAGTCTGTCTTCAACCGTTACAATTTCCGTAGTAACTTTGATATTAACATTGCCAAGAACCTTACTCTCTCCATAAATTCTGCTGGACAGTTTGGTGAGACCACAGGCCCAGGCAACAATGCCGAACCTTATGATATGTCGGGTCGTTATAAGATTATTATGCAGTACATCTACGACAGCACCCCATTTACCTGTCCTGGTATTGTAGACAATCATCTTATCAATGGTTTCTCTGGTATTGCTGGTTCGGAACAGAATCCTCTTGCATCAAAGACGAATAGCAGCATCGGCAACCAGAATGCTGTCTACAACTTGCTTGTCAGCGGTTCGCATACAATCTTTAATAGCTTGCTCGACAACAGCATCCGTCTGAACTACAACATGGACTACCTGCTGCCAGGACTGAATGCGCACGCCACAGTGTCATACCAGGACAACTACAACCGATTGGTGAAATTCACCCCGTCCATTCCTTCATACACTATTCAGCGTAATGCAGAAAATCCAAATATCTTCGACTTCTTTGGAGGATCAATGGGAGGTGGCAATTTCGAGTCTTACGGATATTCCAACTGGAATAAGATATATATCGATGCTAGTGTAGACTGGTCAGGCTCGTTTGGCAAGCACAATGTAGGAGCGTTGTTCCTTGGTAAGGCTTCAAAATATACTATGCCAAACGATTCCTACCATGTGCCATCTGGAATCATGGGTTTTGTGGGACGTGTAACTTATAACTATGACAATAAATATATGGCAGAGATAAACGCCGGTTACAACGGAACAGAGCAGTTTCGTGAAGGTAAGCGATTTGGTCTTTTCCCTGCGCTGTCTATCGGTTGGGTACCAACAGCTGAGAAGTTCTTCCCTGAAAACGACATCCTCACCTTCATGAAGATTCGTGCTTCTTACGGAGAGGTGGGTAACGACCAGTTAGGCGGAAGCCGTCGCTACTACTATCTGCCTAATACCTACAACCTGAACCAAAACGGATATTACCTTGGCAATAGCAATGGTTCGGTACAAAACACATATTTCGCTGGAGCTGTTGAGGGTAGTCTGGGTAATCCTGATATCACATGGGAACGCGCCCGCAAGTATGATGTAGGTGTAGAAACAAAGTTTTTCAATAACCGTCTCTCTATTGACTATGACTGGTTCTACGAAAAGCGTGATAACATCCTTACTACTCTCGGAACCATCCCAGCCATATATGGTGTGTCAATGGACGATGTTCCTCCTGCAAATGTGGGAATCACCGAGAATCATGGTTTCGAGGCTGTTGTCAACTGGACGGAGAGCAGAGGCAAACTGCTCTACACTATCAGTGGTAACATCAGCTATGCTAAAAATAAGATTATCTACAAGGCTGAGGCTTCCAACCCTTACCCATGGATGAACGAGACAGGCCATGCTATCGGTCAGCGTTTCGGTCTGCAGAGCGATGGACTCTTCAACACTCAAGAAGAACTCGATGCCCGTCCTTACAACACCTATACAGGTAATGCGGCAACCCTTGGTGACATTCGTTACAAGGATCTCGACGGTGATGGTAAGATAGATCAGAACGACCGTGCACCTATCGGCAAACCAAACTATGCGGAGTATCACTTCGGTTTCAAGGCGCAAATAGCATACAAGGGCTTCGACCTGCGTTTGCTTTTCACTGGTAGTTTTAATGGTTCGTACTATTTGAGCAGCGGTTACACCATCCCATTCTTCAAATCGGCAGGTAATGCCTGGAAGTGGCAGTATGATGGGCGTTGGACGCAAGAGAAATTTCTTGCAGGTGAGGAGATAACTTATCCACGTGCTACCTACGACGCAACATCCGGTCACAACAACTACCTGCAGAGTGACTACTGGGTGAAGTCAACAAACCACTTCAAATTGAAGAATATTGAGGTCGGCTACACGTTCGATCTTTCAAAGAAGACTCGGATAATAGAAGGCTTGCGTGTGTATGCTAACGCTAATAACGTATACACATTCAAGAATGCCCTTTCTGATTATGGTATTGATCCAGAAACAACTGATGGAAGTGCTTACATCTATCCTCTGACAAAGGTGGTCACTATAGGTCTTAGCTTCCGTTTCTAAAAAATAGGAGATTCAAAATATGAAAATAAATATAAAAAGTCTACTCATTGTTTCAACTTTGGTGTTTACCTCATGCAATGAGTTTTTAGAAAAGCCTGATACTACAGGAACCGTAGACCAAGAGGCCGTTTATGGTTCGAGTAAGAATGCTTTTTCTGCCTTGATGACATGCTACAACAATGTGCTGCGTCATGGTTGGCCTGGTGGTATGGGCATAGGCCACTGTACTTTGGGAGCTATTTCTGGAGAGGTAGGTCGTGGTTATAGTTGGCATGGCAGTTACAATATCGTGCAGCAAGGTCTGTCGGTGAATGGCACAGACGGTTCGGATGCCGGTGCTGACCACTATGGCAATAACTGGAAGTTCATCCGCCAGTGTTTCCTTGTAAAAGAGAATATCGATAACGTACCTGACATGAGTGATGCAGAGAAGGCAAGCATCAAAGGTGAGGTAACTGCTCTTATCGCTTACCGTTACATGGGAATGTTTTACCGCTATGGTGGTGTGCCCCGAGTTGAGAAATCGTTCGTGGCAAGCGATGATCTTACTGCAGGTCGTGAGTCATTGCAAGGTACGCTCGATTACATTCTCGAACTCTGCGACGAGGCTTACGCTCTTGTTCCGGATAAGTGGGACGGAGCCAACACTGGCCGTATGACAAAAGGAGCTGTTCTCGCCATCAAGGCTCGTGCATTACTTTTCGCAGCCCGTCCATTGTTCAACAGCAGCACTCCTTATCTTGACAATGGCGATTTGAATAACCTCATTTGCTTTGGGAGTGCCGACAAACAGCGTTGGCAGCAGGCTATTGAGGCTAACCTTGCCGTGCTTAACTGGGCTAAATCGAATGGTGTGGAACTCATCAATACTGGTGGTGCTGGAGAAGGACATCCAAATCCAAATGCTTTCGATGACTATGCTACAGCTGCGTCAACACCAGGAAACCGTGAGATTATTTTAGCATACAAAAATGACAGGAATGATGGTAATGACCCTATGGTGAATTTCATGAACTGTTCAAACTATCAGACTTCTAACCGTTACGACACTGACTGTAGTGGTGTCCTGACTAATTTTATCGAGAATTACTATGCTGCTGATGGCACCGATATAGATTGGCCAAAGGTGGGTGAATCTTCGCCACGTAGTGGTTCTGATTGGATGAGTAATGTAGCCAAACTTGAAGCCCGTGCATTGGCTGATATCAAGTGGGGAGGACACGATGCTATGAACAACCCTGGCGAGCATAACTGGCAGAATCAAGGTTGGAACCGTGGTGGTTATGCTGCCGACAAGGGCAAAGGTGATGTATTCCCAAATGCCATTGATGGTGATAAGGGTTGTGGTGAGAGAACAAAGTTTTATTACAAGGCTGGTTCACGACTTTGGCTGGAGGTTCCTATCTTCCGTCTGGCAGAGACCTACATGAATCTTGCTGAGGCCTACAACGAGATTGACGACTCGCAGAATGCTCTGAAGTATCTCAATGCGGTGCACAACCGTGCAGGTTTGCCTGCAATTACAGAAACAAATCAAATCAAGCTTCGTTCGATTATTCAGCGTGAAGATGCCATAGAATTCTTCCAAGAGAATCATCGTTACTTCGATGTGAAGCACTGGAAACGCACTGACATCGACAAAGGCATCTGTGGTGGTGAGATGCGTATGCTTCAGTTCAACATCAAGGACACTGATGAAGCAATATGGCCCTACGCCGCAAGTTGGATTGAGACCTATTGGGATACGGTGGCATATACATCTTTCTGGAGTCCTGCCATGTATCTGGAACCATTCCCCCAGTCGGAAATCAATAAGGGAACAATTACTCAGAACCCTGGATATTAATTCAAATTGAGAATTGGAAATTTGAAATACAAAAAAGTCAAATGATATGAAAAAGATAATTATAACTGTCGCCATAGGTTTGCTGCCATTTGCCCCAGTAACCCTCAAAGCCCAAAACGACACTCCATCAGAAGAGTCGAAGGCTGAGAATGTCACGACCACTTCAACATCTTCCGTGACTGGTGACGATCTATATAAAACCGTTACATCAAACTTCACTAATACCCTAGTGGGTAAACTATCGGGGTTGATCGTTAAGGAAGGTACAGGAGAAATAGGAGCGAACAATGCTCAGTATCTGGTACGTGGCATGGGTAGCTTTGGCATTGGCAGTTGGAATACAGCAAAAGTCTTTGTTGATGGATTTGAGGTTACCACCCAGTATTTGTCGGGGCTTTCTCCTTCAGAGATAGAAAGTGTCTCTGTACTCAAGGATGCTGCTGCACTTGCCATTTATGGTGAGAAGGGTGCCAATGGTGTGATAGAAATCAAGACCAAGCGTGGAAAGATCGGTATGGCAACCATCAACGCACGTCTACGCATGGGGGTACAAATGCCTACGCTGACCAATAAGCCACTTAATTCCTACGACTATGCTTCGCTCTATAACCAAGCAGTGTCAAACGACAATGGAATGATATGGTCACCAGTCTACTCTGTTGATCAGTTGGCTGCTTATAAGAATGGGAATGGCATAAATATTGACTGGTATGACGAGGCGCTGAAAAGTAGTGGTCAGTTTCTGGATGGTGATATCGTATTCAATGGAGGTTCGAAGAATGCACGCTACAATATCGATTTGGGATACCTGAACAATTCAGGTATACTGAATGTTCCGAATACAGACCAGACTAAGAATTTGGGATATGCGAAATATAATGTTCGTGCTAACCTTGATTTTAATGTCCTTGACATATTCGACGTGAAACTTGATATGGGTGGACGTATTGAGAACATAAAACGTCCCAACTACTCCATATCTCAGCTCTTCACCGACCTCTCACGTTATCCTTCAAACATATACCAGATATACGATAATGTGGAGGAAGGTAACTATTCAGGTACAGCTATCTATCCAAACAACCCATATGGCTCAATAAATGCCTTGGGATGGCAGTCATCCAAAGCCCGTACGCTGCAGACTAACTTCTCGGTACGTGAGCGTCTGGATATGGTGACGCCGGGCTTGTATCTGAAGCAGTCGGTTTCATTCTATAACTACACGCTCAGCGCCTATAGCAAGACACGCAACTATGCTCGTTGGTATCAAGGTGCCACTACTACTACTGACGAAACGACATCTCTCACAGCCAGCGGTTATGGCTCGAACGGATTGCAAGACTGGAAGCAGTATCAATTCACAGTCGGTTATGACCGTACATTCGCCAAACATGCTTTCTCAGCAATGCTTAATTGGAATGTGTCTTCATACAAAGGCGAAAGTCACGACTCGTACCGTTATAAGTACAACACGCTGAATTTGTATGGTTTTGCTCATTATGAGTACGATCACCGATATATTGTAGAATTGGCTTTCTCTCGTTTTGGTAATGATGCTTATGCTAAGGGCAATCGTTGGAGTACATATCCTGCACTATCGCTTGCATGGGTTGCCAGTGAAGAGAATAGTCTTAAGGATAATGATGTTGTCAATTATCTAAAGATACGTGCATCAGCAGGTCTTACTGGCTCGTCAGAGTCGTCTGCTACAGAGGCCCTCTCAAGTTTCAATACATCAGGTCGCTACCTCTTCAAGGACTTCTTTACATACAGTTTCATCGGCTCATTCTACACAGGAAAGAACCAGGGCAACTGGCAGACTACGTACGTGCCAATGTTCATTCCTAACGAGAAGGCACATGCGGAAAAGAGTATGAAGTATAATTTTGGCATTGATGCAACGTTGTTTCATGGTCTCGAACTCACTGTAGATGCTTATCTTGACAAGCGCTACGACATTCTGACCATTGACAACTCCCTCATGGGGTACTATGGCAAACAATACTATTTCTCAAATCTCGGCAAGATGACAAGCTATGGTGTTGATCTTTCTGCAGTCTATACCGGTAAATGTGGCAATGTGGACTATCGTGTAAATGGTATGATGTCGTACAACAAGAATCGAATAGATGATATGCAGGAGATACCTACAGCCAATGCCTTCAGTGCAAAGACTGGCCGTGCCTATGGTACTCTCATTGGTCTTGTTGCAGATGGATTCTACGACATTACCGATTTCGATGCAAATGGCAATCTCCTTGGAGGTATTACTCCTGCGTTTGGAGCAGTACAGCCTGGTGATCTCAAGTACAAGGACCTTGATGGCAACAACGTGATAGACCAGAATGATGTTACGGCAATAGGCCGTTCAGAATATCCTGAGTGGTATTACAGTTTTGGTGGCAAAGTGGGCTATAAAGGTTTCGACCTTGAAGTCCTGTTTCAAGGAACTGCCGGTGTATCTGCCAACCTGCTTGACAACTGGGATCAGGTCGTGGCATTTGTGGACAATGGCAATGCCTTTGACATAGCAAAGGGTGCATGGGCATATTTTCCTACTGAGGGTATCGATAACCGTGCAAACGCCACCTATCCTCGTCTGACAACACAGAGCAATGAGAACAACCACCAACTCAGTTCATTCTGGGTGAAAGATGCTTCTTATCTCAAACTTCGTACAGTAGAACTTGGATATAACTTCAGTTCAGAGATGTTGAAAAACGTTGGTATCGGAAACCTGCGTGTTTATTTTAACGCAAACAATCTTTTTACAATCAGTTCGCTATTAAAAGACTATAACATCGATCCTGAGAATGTAGCAAGTTGTTATCCTATGATGAAGTCATTTAATGCAGGAGTAAGTATAACATTCTAAAACTATTATGAAAAAGATGAAACATCATATTTTTATTGCGATTGCATTGATTTTCTCAATGTCGTCGTGTGAAGACTTCCTCGACACAAGTCTTGATACAAACCAAACCAATGAGACTTTGGCTACTGACAGAGGTAGCATCTGGGCTTTTGCCAATGCATTCTATTCACCAATACACTATGGCTATTCAGCAATTGATGGTAATATTTTTGCATCAGCCTCTGACGAGGCTCAGCAGGCATCAGCCGCTTCGAATGTCATCTACTTTAATAAAGGAATGGTCAATACCAATGTTAATCCTCTGTCCTATTTTTATACCAATTGCTATGAAGGTATACGTGCTGCGAACTACTTCCTCGATTATGTAGCTGATGGCAAAGGTAAAGCATTGCTTGAACTGAACCGTAACTTAGTGACTGACGCGGAAAATTACAAACGCGATTTGCTTTCACTCGATTGGTATATAGCAGAGGCGCATATTGCAAGAGCCTACTATTATGCCGAACTAATAAAGATGTATGGGGGTATGCCTATCGTCGAGCAGACTATGTCGCAAAATGATCGTCAGATGATCAGCCGTTCTTCTTACGATGAGTGTGTCGAGTATATTGTAAAAGAGATTGACACTTGGAAGGATAAACTGGCTAAAGATTGGAATAACTATGCCGACCGTGAAGGTCGTTTCACTTTGGGGGCAGCATTGGCTATAAAGTCACGCGTATTGCTCTATGCTGCTAGTCCATTGCATAATCCTACAGGCGACAATGCTAAATGGGTGCGTGCCGCACAGGCTGCTAATGAATTTCTTGCAAATAGTGATATCCACTATGAACTGGACTCAAATTATGAGAACTATTTCAATGGTGAAACATCGCTCACAAGTCCGGAAACAATCTATTTGGTTCGCAGAGCTGCATCAAACAGTCTTGAACAGGCTAACTATCCAATCGCCACCCCTGGTGGTAAGAGTGGTGTTTGTCCGACAGAGAACCTCGTAAGCCAGTATGAGTATATAGGCGAGCCTGATCCAAACAATCCTTATGCAAACCGTGACCCACGCCTTGCAGCTTCTGTTGTAGTCAATGGTAGCTTGTGGAACGGACGAACCATATCACAGGCTCCTGGTGAAACCGATGATATGGCTAATGCCAACGCAAGTCCTACAGGTTACTACCTTAAGAAGTTTCTTACTGATGGGTTGAATCTGATTCAGGGGCAAACAGCCCAGCATAACTGGGTGGCTTTCCGCTATGCAGAGATCCTTCTCAATTATGCTGAGGCCATGAATGAGGCTTTTGGTCCTATGAATGCTCCTGATGGATATGTTATGTCGGCAAAGGATGCACTGCAGAAGGTGCGCGACAGGGCTTCAGTTAGTCTTCCTGCAGTCGACGTATCGTCCATCGAGGCATTCCGCCAAGCAGTCAAGCATGAACGACAGATAGAACTTGCCTTTGAGGATCATCGTTATTGGGACTTATTGCGCTGGAATGATGCGATGACCATATTGAATCAGCCAGTGAAAGGTGTGAAGATCAATAAATCGGGTGAAGTATACTCGTATTCTGTTGTCGATGTTGCCTCACGTGTGTTCTATGAGAGAAATTATTATTTGCCACTGCTCCGTTCAGAGATAGAGAACTCTAACGGCACATTGGAACAAAATCCTAAATATTGATAGTCTGTTATGATGAGATATATATTATTGTTGACTGTTTGTCTTCTTACGTTTCTGACAACCGATGCCCAGATTATAAAGGTAAATCCGCAATCTATGTCCTGCGCTCTCTATGAGCGTATGGATATAGACGTGGAGTTGAAAGGTGAGTGGGCCAATCCTTACAGACAGGAAGAGGCACGTCTTGATATGATTGTGACTGCACCGAATGGCAAGAACAGTGTAGTGCCTGCATTTTTTGTAGAAGGTGAATCTGGCAAGACGAGCCATTGGGCTGTAAGATACACGCCACAAGCCGCAGGCCAGCACACCTATATAATGCGCTATACTCAGCCAGGGATGGAATCTGTCTCACAATCTTACAAACTTAATGTGAAGGAAAGTAATGGTCACGGTATTCTACATATTGCCGACAATTGGAGCCTGCGTTATGATGATGGAACACCTTTCCGTGGTATAGGTGAGAATCTCTGTTGGGAGTCAAGAGCGAATGATGACTCTAAGTATTTCAAAAAGTTGCACGAACAGCACGACAGGTTTAACTATCCGGCAATGCTACCGAAGTTCGCTGAAAATGGTGGAAATTTTGCTCGTATATGGATGTGTAGTTGGAATTTCCCGATAGACAGGAAAGACCACTTCAACAATATTCGCTATGAGGTATGTGATGGTTACATCAACCCTAGCGCAGTAAAACGTATGGACGAGACTATTGAGTTATGTGAAAAACTCGGTATAAAGATTATGCTCTGCATCGGAGCCGGCGAAGCACACACCAATAGCGAATTCTTTGTAAGCGAAAAAGCAAAGGCCGCTCATCGTAACCGTCTGCGCTACATCGTAGCTCGTTGGGGCTACAGTGAGGCCATAGCAATGTGGGAGTTCTTTAATGAAATTGACAACATCCAGTATCGCGACAGTAAACATCCTATCCCTGCAAAGGATATTGTTGACTGGCATGCTCAAATGGCTCGTTATATCAAGAGCATTGATGCTTTCAAGCATATTGTCACAACGTCAATCTCACACCGTGATCTGGAAGGGCTTAACTCCATTACTGATATGGATATCAACCAGAAGCATATCTATAACCAAACATCAGTCATCCCAACTACTATCAAGGACTATACTCAGAAATTTGGAAAGCCTTACATTATAGGCGAATTTGGTTACGAGTGGGACTGGTCGAAGAATTTCGATGATTTTGCTGATGGTATGGATGTGGATTTCCGTCGTGGTCTGTGGTATGGCTTGTTTTCGCCAACCCCAGTAACCCCTATGAGCTGGTGGTGGGAATATTTCGACAATCGCAATATGCAGCGCTTTTTCCGTGCTCCAGCCTTGGTCAATAAGGAAATGATAGAAAGCGGTAAAGGTCGTTTTGTGCCCTGCGAGGTATGTGCTGACAATGGTCAAGCATTTGCCGTAAAGTGTGGAACGAAGACTTATGTTTATCTCTTCAATGACTCAAAGCGTGCCATGAAGAAGGTACAGGTTGAAGCCTGTGGTACACTTCGCGAATTAAATATCGAGAAGGCTGTATGGGGTAAGGGAAGGAAGTTTGAAGGCACAATCAGCACTTACGTAAAACCTCATGCAGAGAAAGTCTTTGTTATTGAATAGTTTAGTAAAAATATATTCATGAAGAAAACTTTGGTAAAGATACTTTGTTTGACAGGTTGCTTACAACTGTCAGCAGTAGCAATCGCTCAAAACTTGAAAGTTTGGGAGACAACTCCTGACGGTCGGTCATGTGTTGCTCCTAGACCTCAGGTATATTCATTCTCTGACAAGTCGACCGACCGATGTGTACCCATCACCGTCGATGAACGACTGCACTTCCAGAAAATGCGTGGTTTCGGATATGCTCTCACTGGCGGCAGTGCTGAACTGATGATGGCAATGAGTGCCGAAGCCCGTCACGATCTTATCCTCTCGCTCTTTGGCAATGGAGTGGGGCAGGCTGGCATCAGTTATATTCGTCTGACAATTGGAGCCTCTGATATGAACTCGTTTGTATTCTCTTACGACGATATGCCTCGTGACAAGAGTGACTGGAAGCTAAAGAATTTCTCGCTGGCTCAGGACTTGAATGATGTTGTTCCTGTTATGAAGGAGATTCTGGCTGTCAACCCTGACATCGAAATATTGGCATCACCATGGTCTGCCCCAACATGGATGAAGACAAATAACGAAGTGCAGGGTGGCAAGCTGCGAAAGAAATGCTACGATGTCTATGCCCGTTATTTCGTCAGATACATTCAGGAAATGGCTAAGCATGGCATAACGATTTCTGCACTTACAATTCAGAACGAACCTCTTAATTCTCGCAACACTCCAAGTATGGCATGGACTCCTCAGGAACAGGCCGAGTTTATTGCTGACTATCTCGGACCGCAGTTTCGCAAAAATGGTATCACAACTGATATTGTATTGTTCGACCATAACTGTGACCGTCCCGACTATCCTCTCACCATACTCAGTAATTCGAAAGCATCGCAGTATGCCTCTGGTGTTGCTTTCCATCAATACATGGGCGACCACTCTGGCATGACAACTGTTCATGAGATGCGTCCCGACAAAGACATCTTTTTCACAGAACAAATGATTATAGATCGTTCTGGCAGTGCTACTGCCACTATAGCGCCTATGGTAGAGAGAGTAGTGGTGAATGTTGTGCGCAATTGGTCGACCAACGTCATTCTTTGGAATCTTGCAGCTGACACTGATGCTGGTCCGCATACTGATAATGGTGGTTGTCCTTTCTGTCATGGTGCTGTTACCATAGCAGGCGACAAGTGGCACAGGAATATTGCATTCTACGGTTTGGCTCACGCCTCTGAGTTTGTGCCTGCAGGTTCCTATCGCATCTCAAGTACGTCACCAACCGACAAAGGTACCATCCTTTTTGAGGACGAACAGTCGGTAGGAACAATGCGTGCTGTCGAGTACGAGCATTCGGGTGTGTTGCCTAATGTGGCATTTGAAACTCCCGACGGAAGAATCGTTCTTGTTGTTGCCAACACCCATTCTTCTGCTGAATCGGTATGGGTTAGATATCATGGTAAGTACTGCGAGATTCCGGTGGAGAGTGGCAGTGTCGTGACATTGGAATGGAACAAATAGTCAAAGTGATAATATTCAAAGCGTTAAAAAAATGGAAAAAAAACTTTTCGTCCTTTTACTTTTTCTGTTTTCATATGTCTCAATAAATGGACAGGCATTCTCAACAGAAGGTTGGTGGTCGCCTGAAACGCAGAATTATTCGCCTGTGGTGACTGCAGATGGACACATTACTTTTCGTACACCCGCCCCCAATGCCAAGGAAGTAAAACTTGTATTTGGTGAGTGGGATGTAAAGATTGTCAATATGCACAAGAACGCTGAAGGTGACTGGGAAACAACAATCGGTCCTGTGTCTCCGGGCATCTATGAATACAAGTTCGAGATAGATGGTTTGAAGGTATTAGATTATAAGAATCCTAAAGTTAAATTTGGCACAGAAGTGTATGGAAGCATTGTTGAAGTATGTGTATCTGTTCCTCGTTTCGATCAGTATGTCTATGCGGGCAGTGAGGTCGATGTAATCAGTTATATTTCGACCCCACTTTCTCAGCGGAGGAAGATATATGTATACATCCCTGCTGCGTATTATGAAAATCCGGAAATTAGACTGCCGGTACTGTATCTCCGGCATGGTGGAGGTGACGACGAGAGTAGTTGGATTCGTTCTGCATCGGCTGATGCAATTATGGACAACCTCATTATAGAGGGTAAGGCTCGGCCGATGATTGTTGTTATGACCAATGGTCTTACCGACGGTTCTTGGGCAGGCGGGAGTAATGTAGAGGGTATGGCGGCATTGGAGGAAGAACTCCTCAAAGATGTTATACCGCTCGTTGAAAACCGCTATCGTGTACTTACCGACCGCAAGTGGCGTGCTATAGCTGGTCTTTCAATGGGTGGCGGACAGGCTTTTGTCATTGGTATGCGTCATCTTGAGTTGTTCTCCGCGATAGGTGAATTCTGTTCTGGTCTACTGAGCGACTCTTCTTGGGACTATTCTAAATATGGTGTGGTAAGTATTGATGACTCTGCAAGAGTGAATTCTATGCTTTCACTGCTTTGGATTTCGTGTGGCACAAAGGACACACGGTGGGAAGGGCACAAGGAGTTCTGTCAACTGCTCGACAGGAAAGGCATCAACTATGTGTTCCATCATAGTGAGCATGGTCATGAATGGCAATTCTGGAGAGAGCAATTGCGTGACTTTGCAACGGCTTTGTTTCATTAAAATGATCCACTGCTTCGGCATCACTTCTTCTTTGATTTCTTCTTTCAGATGAATACAAAATAACAGTCTCTTGTTCTGACAAATAGAATGTAATATGTTTATGAAGAAAAAATTGTTTTGTTTGGTAGCATCTCTGATCTTCACATGCAATTATCTTTTGGCGGTACAACCTGAAGATGAAGTCACTACAGTGACCTTTAGCCAGGAGGTAACCAATTCTGGTTATATAGGTAATGGTGTACAGTGGGATCCGTATCAGTTGGATTATGGTAGCGTGAAACTGCAGATTAGCGAACAAGATTGGCAGAAAATATATCGCCGTTTGGATTTTATGCGTCCACAACTCATGCGTGTGGTCCATAATACGTCAAGTCTCATACTCGGCACCCAACTCTTTCCTGAAGGCAACTTCGACCAGATTAAACATATCCTCGATTATTGCCAGAGTCGTGGAGTGATAGTTGTGTTCGGTGATTGGGGATGGGGACTGGCTGATGCAAAAATCCCTGAGTATGACAAAAAGAAAGTGGAATTGGCTGCCGACTATGTTACTTGGCTCATCAAGGAAAAGGGCTACACTTGCATCAAGTATTACAATATGATTAACGAGCCAAATGGCTTCTGGTCAACTACCGAGGGCAACTATGCACTCTGGCATGACATCACCCTTTGTTTCTACAACCGTTTGAAGAAAAATAAGATGCTGTCTAAGGTCACTCTCGTCGGTCCAGACGTTGCCATATGGACTCCAGATGAGATTACATGGCTTGAGAGGGCCAACAGAGAGCTCGAATTTGGACTCTTCGACATCCATACATATCCTTCAAAATGTACTGTGAATAGTGGTGAGTACAGCCAGATCATCAAGGCTTACAGAGATGCCACTCCTTCTGGCCGAAAGATTATCATGGGCGAAATCGGACTGAAGTTCGTTGAACCTCAAGATTCTCTCTATCAGCAGGAGATGCTACGTCGGGCTGCAGCCCGTCCGTTTGCATCAACCGAAGACTCGCAAATGTTTGTCTTCGACTATATGTATGGGACAGATATGGCAGATGCTGTCATACAGACTGCCAATGCAGGTTATTCGGGCTCAGTGGCATGGATGCTCGATGATGCCATGCATGCTGCTGGTGACAAAGGTGATCAACTGAAGATGTGGGGATTTTGGAACATTCTTGGTGAGGAGTATTTCGGCGCCGACGGTGAAGCCATCCGTCCATGGTTCTTTGCGTGGAGCCTTCTCTGCCGATACATGCCAACAGGATGTGATGTCTATGCTTCGTCTGTCAAAGGCAACATCATGGTGAAGGCTCTCAAAGTAAAGCACGATGGCAAAACAATGCTTGCCGTGCTCAATCCTACAAAAAAAACACAAACAGTTCATATTCAAGGTTTTGATTATTTGGCTCCGTGTAAGCAGTTCGTTTTTGCTGAGCACAAACTGAATATCAAGGATGAATGTGTGCTCGAACCTGCAAAGGTTATACCCGAGTTGTATTTTGCAAATGGCACGGATCTCGATATGCCAGGCGAATCACTCTTTGTATTTACTGATTTTGATTATTAATGTTCTAAGAAATGAATGATTTATTAAAAATACTATTCCTATCGTTTATGACGATGACAGTAAACAGTATCTTTGCACATTCCATAGAGATCTGTCATGGGTGGCAATTTAAACAAGCAAGAGGAGAGAACTGGTATCCTGCGACAGTCCCTGGTACTGTGCATACAGATTTGTTGGCAAATGGTATTATCGAGGACCCTTTTGTAGGTTTAAATGAAAGAGGTGTACAATGGGTAGACAAGGAAGACTGGGTTTATCAGACAACCTTTAACGTGGATGAAAAAATTCTCAAGAAGACTAACATTCAGATTGAGTTCGAAGGGCTTGATACTTATGCCGATGTATATTTGAATGACTCATTGATAATAAAGGCCGATAATATGTTCAGACGCTGGAACGCTGATGTGCGTAGTTTGTTGCGTTTAGAGAATAATCTGCTTAGGGTTTACTTCCACTCGCCAGTCAAGGTGGATATGCCCAAATGGGAGGCAATTCCATATCACTATGAAGCCATGAATGATCAATCACAGAATGGCGGTCTTATGGATAGAAAAATTAGCGTTTTTGCCCGTAAAGCAGGCTATCATTATGGATGGGACTGGGGGCCTCGTCTGGTTACTTCAGGTATTTGGCGAAAAGTTTATTTGCAGGCTTGGGATGGAGTTAGGATTACCGATGTTCATACACAGCAACTTAAGGTTAACAAATATGTAGCACAGATACGACAAACTATTGAGGTGATTTCTGATTCAGACTATGTCGCTGCTGTACGAACGATAGATACCGACACAAATAAAAAGTATATAAATAAGAAGGTTTCGCTCAGAAAAGGCTTGAATAGAATACAGTCGGATTTTTCAATTAAGAATCCTAAACTATGGTGGAGTAATGGTCTAGGCGATCCTCATCTTTACGGTTTTAAGACAGAAGTCAGAACTGATGCTACAAGTGATTATAAAATACAGAAAATAGGAGTACGTTCCCTGAGACTGTTAACAGCTAACGACAGCATAGGGCAGGAATTCTGTTTTGAACTGAATGGAATACGTGTGTATGCTAAGGGTGCTAATTATATACCAAATGATAATTTTCTTCCTCGTGTTACAGATGATGTCTATCAGAAAGTCATCAATGATGCTGTGAATGTTAATATGAATATGCTCCGTGTATGGGGTGGAGGCGTGTATGAAGATGCTCGTTTTTATGATCTTTGTGATGCTAATGGTATTTTGGTTTGGCAGGATTTTATGTTTGCATGTAGTCTTTATCCAGCTTCAGGGGATTTTCTTGAGAATGTCAGACAAGAGGCCATAGATAATGTGAAGCGTCTTAGAAATCATTCTTGTATTGCATTGTGGTGTGGCAATAATGAGTGTCAGGACGGATGGTATAATTGGGGGTGGAAGCGTAACTATGAAAGCCAGAATCCAAAGTACGCAGAAAAGATATGGAAAGAGTTTGAGGATTTGTTTTATAAAACGCTTCCGGACGTTGTGAAACAGTATTCACCAGAAACATGTTATTGGCCTTCGTCACCTTTCGGAGGATATGGGCATGGTAGCAACGAAACGAATGGAGACTATCATTATTGGTCTGTTTGGCATGCAAAGAAACCAATTGCAGAGTATAATAATACTCGTTTCCGCTTTTGCAGTGAATATGGCATGCAAAGTTTTCCTGAGTTTGAATCAGTCAAATTGTTTGCGGGAAAAAGTTCCGATTGGGATATTTATTCGGAAGTGATGATGTCTCATCAGCGAGGTGGTTCTCATGCTAATCATTTGATAGAGACCTATCTGTTGAACGAATATCATCGTCCTAAAAATTTTGAGTCTCTTTTATATGTCGGACAACTGATGCAAGGAGATGCAATGAAGACCGCCATAGAGTCTCATCGCAGAGAAAAAGGCTATTGTTGGGGAACTCTGTTCTGGCAGATAAATGATTGTTGGCCAGTTGCCTCTTGGTCTACACGTGACTACTATGGCCGTTGGAAAGCAGCACATTATATGAGTCGTAATGCGTTTAATGATGTGTTGATATCACCTATTGAAAAGCCTGACGGACAGTTGCATGTCTATATTGTCAACGATAGACTTAAAGCTCTAAAGGGAAAAGTTTCTATAATGATACTTGATATGAATGGTAATGAGATAAATAGAATAGAGAAAAATGTTTGTGTTTCTGCTAATGCCTCTCAAGATGTTCTGAACTTTCCCGTTGATGGGACTTTAATGGCTTTGGATAGAAAAGATGTGGTAATTGAAGCATCTTTTACTTGTGATAAAGTGTATAAGAATGTCTATTATCTTTGCCCGCCCAAAGATGTTAACTTCTTTAAGCCATCAATATCTTCACAAATTGTCAAAGTAGGTGATGGGTATGATGTTGTACTAAAGACCGATAAAGTTGCAAGGGGCGTTTTCCTTTCTTTAGATGGAATCGATAATGATTTCACAGACAACTATTTCGATCTGCTGCCATTTAGAGAGAAGGTTGTGCATATCCGAACACCTTTTAAAGAAGATGAAATAGCTAAACAATTGAAGATTACATCCCTAGCAGATGTAAATAAGAACTAGAAATATGAAAAGTATATTATTGATGCTAATCCTAGAGGGATCATTGTAGAATAGGAGATTTGGACAAAATTCATACTTAGTTAGATATTATAATGGATAGGATAAGGGGCGTCGTGAGACGTTCCTTATCTGTTTTAATCAGATTGCCCCTGAGTTTTTCGCTTTGACTGAAGAACTTGGCATGACCTCATCGGCAACCTTCATGCGAGAGCGGATGGTGACCATCGGCTCTACTATTTCACAGTCTTTCAATCCCTCTATCATCGAGCGCATTACCTTGCCTGCTGTTGGTGCCCAACTGCCGTTCTCGATAATACCGAAGCGACGCTTCACCGATATACTTAATGCTATCACTCATCATATTATTAATTGTTATTTGTTTTCTTCCATTTCCTTTAGTGCCATCTCCAGTTCCTGATGCTTTTTCTCGCCAAATGCTTCATCAACGCTATTATTGATGCTACTACATACATTGGCAGCAAACTGCTGAGCCTCGTTTATCACATTGTTCCAGATAGTCTCATCTACGCCTTCATCCAGCATGTCGCGAGTAACACCATACTTAAGCAGTCCATACACAAAGCCTGCATTGAAGTTGTCGCCCGCACCTATAGTGCTTACAGTCTTGGTAGCTGCTACAGGATATTGCTTAGATAATCCGCCTTTTGCCCTGAACTCGGTAGGATTTGCACCCTGGGTGTATACAAAGTTCTTGCAGTAAAAATCTATCTGAGCGCGATACACGCTATCTGCATCCTTCTTGTTATACATAATCTCGAAGTCCTCCGAACTGCCCTTGATGATATCTGCAAGCTCAAAATTCTCCAGGATGTTTGCTGTTACCTTAACCAGATCGTTCAGATGTGAGGCTCTGTAGTTCACGTCGTAATACAGGATAGCACCCTTCTCGTGAGCATACTCCAGAAATGCCTGCATCTGTGGACGGATTACTGGATTGATGGCATAGAACGAGCCAAACATCACCACATCATCAGGCTGTATATCAGGGGTAATAAACTCCAGACGGTCGTGAGGATGATCCTTATAGAATATGTATTCTGCATCGTTGTTATCATTGAGGAAAGCCAGCGATACTGGCGATTTTGCCTCAGGATAAACGCTGATATTCGATGCATCAACATGGTTCTCCTCCAGAAAACTGATGATACGACGACCTACACGATCGTTACCTGTCTCGCTGATAAAAGCGCAGTCTAGTCCTGCGCGTCCAAGCGAAATAAGCCCGTTGAACATCGATCCTCCAGGCACAGCACCTATGGGCTGTTCGTCTCTGAAGATGATGTCGAGGATTGTCTCTCCTATTCCTATTACCTTTCTCATAATCTAAAAAAATCGGCACTGCTTTCGCAATGCCGATTCTATCTATATTGCTAAAAATTAGTCAGCAACGAGTGTGAAGCGCTGGAAGGCAACGATCTTAAGATCCTTGTCCTGCTTAGCGAGCCACTGAGAAACAGTAGCCTTGTCGCCGTCGCCGAACTGGAACTCCTGGTCAACCAGGCAGTTCTCCTTCTTGAACTTCTCAACACGACCCTTAGCGATACCCTCAATCATAGGCATCTTCAGGTTAGCCTCGCCCTCAACCTTTGCATCAGCAATGATCTTGCGAGCCTCGTCAGCCTGCTCCTGTGTGAGCCAGCCCTTTGACATGTTGCTCTCGATGTGATCCTCAGAATCAACGAGGTTGGGGTTCAAGCCAGCCTTCTTGAGCTTCATATCAACGAACTTCTGAACCTGCTCGAGCTTAGACTTCTCAACAGCAGTCTTGTACTCCTCGTCGAGAATCTTTGGATCGATGCTCTGAGCGTCGAGAGCTACTGGCTTCATGGCAGCTACCTGCATAGCAACAAGGTGACCCTGCTCAGCAGCGGGCTTGTTGGTCTGAACCATGGTGCACAGAGTGTTTTTGCCCATGTGGTTGTAAACCTCGATGTTCTCACCCTCGAGTGTCAGGTAGCCATCCAGCTCCATCTTCTCGCCAGTGATACCTGAACGCTGTGTAACAGCCTCCTGAGCGGTCTGACCGTTGATAACGAGAGCCTTAACAGCCTCAATATCCTTAGCCTTGGCAGCGATAGCAGCGTCGAGGATGCTCTGAGTCAGAGCAATGAAGTCAGCACCGTTGGCTACGAAGTCGGTCTCACACTTCAGGGCGATCATAGCAGCGAAGCCATCAACGCTCTTAACGAGTACACAACCATTAGATGTCTCACGGTCACTACGCTTAGCAGCGATAGCGAGGCCACGCTCACGGAGGAGCTCCTTAGCCTTGTCGAAGTCGCCCTCAGCCTCGGTCAGAGCCTTCTTTACGTCAGCCAGACCAGCGCCAGTCATTGCGCGAAGCTTCTTGATATCGTCAATTGAAATTGCCATAATAATCTTTAATGTTTAATCTTTAATGTTTAATGTATTACTCTGCTGCGGGAGCCTCCTCCTCAGCCTCAGCCTTGGGAGCCTCTTCCTTGCGAGCCTTGCGGGCAGCGCGCTTGGGCTTTGCCTCTTCAGCGTCAGCATCAGCCTGAGCGTCAGCAGCCTTCTCGTCGGCCTTCTCTGCCTTACGCTCCTCAATACCCTCAGCGATAGCAGAGCAGCAAGCGTTGAGAATTACCTCTACGCTGTCCTTAGCATCGTCGTTAGCGGGAATCACAAAGTCGATATTGTTAGGATCAGAGTTGGTATCAACGATACCGAATACGGGGATACCCAGACGGTTAGCCTCACGAACAGCAATCTGCTCCTTCAGTACGTCAACCACGAACAGAGCACTCGGCAGACGGGTCAGGTCGGCGATAGAACCGAGGTTCTTCTCCAGCTTGGCACGCTGACGTGTGATCTGCAGCAGCTCACGCTTTGAAAGGTTTGAATAAGTACCATCAGCCATCAGCTTGTCGATGTTCGCCATTTTCTTCACGGCCTTACGGATTGTGGGGAAGTTGGTGAGCATACCACCAGGCCAGCGCTCGATAACATAAGGCATGTTTACGCTAGCTGCCTTCTCTGCAATCACTTCCTTTGTCTGTTTTTTAGTAGCGACGAACAGGATCTTCTTGCCACTCTTGGCAATCTGCTTCAGAGCATCAGCAGCCTCGTCAATCTTAGCTGCGGTCTTGTGCAGGTCGATGATATGAATACCGTTACGCTCGGTGTAGATGTAGGGAGCCATTGCGGGGTTCCACTTACGCTTCAGGTGGCCGAAGTGACAGCCTGCCTGCAGCAACTGGTCAAAATTTGTTCTTGCCATTTTGTTGTCTTGCTTTTTAAATTGTTTACTTTCTTTTTAATTCTTCTTAGAATCAGCCCGATGGTAGTCCAAAAGAATCCAAAGGGTTTAGATACTAAACTGTTCAGTTTCCCAAAGGGATTAACGCTTACTGAACTGGAAGCGACGACGAGCCTTGGGCTGACCTGGCTTCTTACGCTCTACCTCACGGCTGTCGCGTGTCAGGAAACCTTCGTCCTTCAGCGTCTTCTTATCCTCGGCATTGATCTTCACCAGTGCACGGGCGATAGCGAGGCGCAGAGCCTGGCTCTGACCTGTGAAACCACCACCGTCGAGGTTGGCCTTGATGTCATACTTCTCAGCTACATCGAGCAGTTTCAGCGGCTGCTTAACCACGTACTGCAGGATAGCTGAAGGGAAATATACCTCTAAATCCTTCTTGTTGATCGTAATCTTGCCTGTACCTTCTGATACATAAACGCGGGCTACAGAGCTCTTGCGACGACCTATTGCGTTAATTACTTCCATTGTCTATAAACTTTAAACTTTAAACTATAAGCCATTACTTATACTGGTTAATATCAATAGTCTTTGGCTGCTGAGCGGCATGTGGATGCTCTGTACCCTCGTAGATGTAGAGGTTGTTCAGCAGGCTGCGTCCGAGGGGACCCTTTGGCAGCATACCCTTCACAGCGTGACGGAGGAACTTCTCGACACCACCGTTGCGCTTGCGAAGTTCGGCAGGAGTCTGGAAGCGCTGGCCACCAGGATAGCCTGTGTAGCGGGTATAGACCTTATCGGTCTCTTTCTTACCAGTGAATACTACCTTATCGGCATTGATAAGGATGACGTTGTCGCCGCAATCTACGTGCGGAGTGAAAGTTGGCTTGTACTTTCCGCGAATCAGCTTTGCTACCTTTGAAGCGAGACGACCAACTACCTGGTCTGTGGCATCGATTACCACCCACTCCTTCTTTGCAGTCTCCTTGTTCACGGAAACAGTCTTGTAACTTAAAGTGTTCATTTCTTTGTTTAAATTTTACTACTAAAAAACAGTTTAACTACATGAGCGCACATCAACCCACATCCGAGGTCTAACTCTCGGCTGCAAGTCTAACGAACGCCGGAACCTTACGATTCCATTGATGAACCAGCGATTCACGAACCACTACGCCCGGCCAAAGACGCCGCTATTCACACCCTGATTCACGGGGATTCTAAGTCTCTCCCCAATAATCGGACTGCAAAGGTACACCTTTTTATTCATACGCGTGTGCCTTTGCAGTCCGAGAAGTGAAGATTTATATTTTTTTAACGCTTTATTGGTCTTTG
>JAEEGK010002312.1_pt1 | contig 47750 bp, 37 predicted proteins | sample 8958771 | NCBI WGS metagenome assembly JAEEGK01 (sample SAMN16246547, study PRJNA631951) | gut metagenome | biome: gut microbiome; feature: rumen; material: SC-attached | host: Bos | place: Iran: Karaj | collected 2018-10 | reverse complement strand
AGGTACTTGGTCTCAAGTTCAGGGACGACATCGGAAGAGCTGACAGAGACAATGCCATCGATCTTTACATCGGCGACGAGTGCGAAGATGTACTTGCAGACGGAAAATGGCAGAACATCTTCAAGGAGAGACCTGCAGAATTCACAAGAGAGGAGAAAAAGGCCTGGATCAAAAAGAATACCGGTGTATCCCTGGGATCGGACGCTTTCTTCCCCTTCGGAGACAACATCGAGAGAGCATATAAATCCGGTGTCTGCTACATCGCAGAACCCGGCGGATCGGTACGTGACGACAATGTCATTCAGGCATGCAACGATCACAACATGACAATGTGCTTCACAGGTATCAGGCTTTTCCATCACTAAAATGAATGAAAATGTCGATAAATATAAGGATATAATCGATCTTCCCCATCATGAGTCCGCGGAAAGAAAACATATGCCTTTATATGACAGAGCGGCTCAGTTCGCACCTTTTGCGGCGCTTACGGGGTTTGACGATGACGTGGAAGAGACCGAAAGACTGACAGATCACAGAGCAGAGATCTCGGAAGACCGGCTTATCCGGATGGACGAGATATTAAACTTTTTTCTGCTTAAGATCAGGGAACAGCCTGAAGTCGAGATAACCGTTTTTGAAGCGGATGAAAAAAAGGAAGGCGGCAGCTACAGGGACATCAAAGGCCGGATCAAGAGATACGATGAGCATGATAAAAAACTGTATTTTACAGACGGAAGAGTAGTTGCACTGGAGTCTATCGTGCATATTTACGGCATGGAAGAATAATTGCGCAATTTTTAACAAAAAAGATATTATGATCAACCCGGATTTAGCAATATTTTCGGGTTGATTTTTTTGGTTAATCTATGCTATAATTTTTCAATATTTGAGTGTGAAATCCTTAAAATGCTGTAAGGTTAACGATTAACCAAAACCATGATACAATCCGAAATTACAACCGAAAGGAAGCTTCAAAATGTTTACTTTAAAGGATGTGGCTGAGAGATGTAATGTTACGACGGCCACAGTGTCCAACATAATAAACGGCAAGTCAAAGGCCAGTGCGGAGACCAGGGAAAGGGTTCTGGAAACCATCAGAGAAATGGGCTATCAGCCGAATGTGATCGCACGGGGGCTTAGAGGAAAAAAGACCGGGACTATCGGGATCATAGTTGAGGATATCACACTTTTTGACGCTCCGAAGATCATTGTAAGCATCATGAACTATTGCGCCGAAGCGGGCTACCATGCGGTAATTGAGAATATGAGATACTACATGCGCACGGAGATCGCCACTTCAATGGACGAAAAGATCAAATACAAAAAAGATGTGGCGGATGCAGTAGCAAAAATGAGAGCAATGAAAGCTGACGGACTGATCTTTCTGGCCTGCCACGCAAGGAAGAATATAGACGTTCTTCCGCCGGATCTTGATTTTCCGGTTGTTATGGTCTATTCCTACATTGATGATCCGGAGATACCGGTCTATGTACTGGATGATGACAATTGCAGCTATGATGCCGTGAAGTATCTGATAGACAACGGACACAGAAAGATCGGCGTAATTGCGGGCGCCAATGACAACCTGCATGCGCAGAAGAGGATCACAAGCTATCAAAAAGCACTTTTTGATGCGGGGATCCCCTTTGATCCCGAGCTTGTCTATGCAGACAAATGGAACAGGAAGTGCGGTTATGACGGATTGAAGAAGTTTGTTGCTATGGGAGCCACTGCCGTGTACTGCCTGAATGATGAAATGGCCGGCGGAGCTTACGACTATGCAAGGGAAGCGGGACTGGAGATTCCGAAGGACATTTCGGTGGTGGGACATGATAATCGAGAGATCGCGGATTACTTTAATCCGAAGCTGACAACCATTGACCTTCCCCTTTACGAACTCGGTTTCAGATCTGCCAGAAGAATAGTGGCAATGATCGAGGGAAAGCAGCCGGAAGAGGGCGATCTGACAGTATTACAGTGCACCTTTATAGCCAGGGAATCCGTAAGAAGGATTTAGTTTTATATGATGATGTATCAAAAATCGCAACATTTGCTTGGTCAAATGTTGCTTTTTTTTGCTCAATAATGAAAAATGAAATCGGTTGCCTAATGTTAAAAAAATAACTTTACGCAACCGATTTTTGTGCAACATGCACAAAAAAATCGGTTTGAATTTGTTAATAATGGACAAAGGAAACAACAAGTGCAAAAACCGTATTGACAAATTGCACAATGTACGTATATAATCCAAACATAGGTTAACCGATTAACCAAAAGCAATATTCGGGCAATTATTGATTATTTATGATTATAAAATAGTGATAAATGAGAAGACAGGATTGACAGACGCTATGAGGAAAAACACGGAAACAACCGAAAAACTATCAACTAAGAAGAGGACCGGGACGATCATCATCGTTGCTGCTGCAGTTGCAGTTCTTGCCCTGATCATTTTTCTCATGAAGCATGGCGAGGAAAAGAACTACAAAGAAAAGTATGAAGGTTATGACCTGACCACAGATGTCAAGGGGACCGAGAGAGAAGATTCCTATACGAAGTATCTTGCTTCTCACGACGTTAACGCAGAACCCAGACTTCCCGGCAACGGCATAGAGATCGATCTCGGTGATTACGTTTCCGGAGAAGGCGTAAAGTTTGTGGGCAGCTTTGAGGGAAGAAAGAACGTCCTTTACACTGAAAATGAATCCATGGTCACATGGAAGGTGAACATTCCCGAAAGCGGTTTTTACAATCTTCAGATGGACTATTTTGCAACACAGTCCAGAGGAGTGGCTGTGGAAAGAAGCATCTACATTAATGGAACTCTTCCTTTTGCTGATGCCGGAAACATGCTTTTCACAAGGATCTGGACTGACGGCGGTGAAAAGAGGGTGGACAATCAGGGAAATGAGATCCGTCCCACTCAGGTTGAAGTTTTCGACTGGCAGACAGGTTACTTCAGAGATGATATGGGATACATCACTGAGCCCTATAAATTCTGGCTTGAAAAAGGCGAGCAGACCATCGGGCTTGCGGCGGTAAATGAACCTGTGGCGATCTCTTCGCTCAGGATCGTATCCGTTGCGGAAAAGCATGATTACAAAATGTACTGCGAAGAAAATGCCGGAAAAAAGGACAATGCTTCCGGAAAAGATATTATAGAAAAGATCCAGGGAGAGGAGTCCACGTTACGTTCTGAGGCTTCGTTATATGCAAAATATGACAGAGCATCATCCACGACTCAGCCCTACAGTGTAATGAACACCATTCTGAACTACATCGGAGGCGATCCCTGGAGCACCTCCAGCCAGTGGATAGAGTGGGAAGTGACGATACCGGAAGACGGATTCTACAACATCACCGTCAAGGGACGTCAGAACTACGCCAGAGGTCAGGTGTCAGTCCGAAGCCTTTACATCGACGGAGTCATTCCTTTCGACGAAGCTAAGATCATAGAATTTGATTATGATAACGACTGGCAGATAAATACACTTTCCGATGAAAACGGAGAGCCCTACAGGTTCTATCTTGAAAAAGGAAAACACACGATCCGTCTGGAAGCTACTCTCGGCAGGGCGGGTGCTATCCTTGAGGAACTTGAGGATTCGGTTTACAGACTGAACCAGATCTACAGAAGAGTTCTCATCTATACCGGCGCTACTCCGGACAAGTACAGAGATTACAACATCGATCAGTACTATCCCGAGGTGATCGATGCCATGGAGATCGAATCCAGGAGACTGTACAAGATCATTGATGATACCGTAGAGTACACGGGACAGAAAGCGGATAAGATCGGAACTGCCGTAACGGTAGCCACTCAGCTCGAAAGATTTGTTGAAAAGCCTTTCAAGATCTCATCCGAATTTATCTCCTTCAGAGACAACATTACATCAATGGGTACGGCGATCCTTTCCATGAGCGAGACCAAACTGGATGTGGACTACATTGTTGTTTCTTCCGCAGGAGACAAGATCGAAAAAGACAAGACCAATATCTTTAAAAAGTTGGCTCACGGCGTAAGATCTTTTATCGCCAGCTTCATTGTAGACTATGATGCGGTGGGAGATGTTTATGACGATAAGACGGACAAGATCCTTAAGATCTGGGTGACCACAGGACGTGATCAGGGTACCATCATCAAGACCATGATCGACGATGCCTTCACTCCCAAGACCGGGATTAAGGTCAATGTAGAGATCGTTAACGCAGATGCGCTTTTGGGTGCGGTTGTTGCAGGACAGGGACCGGATGTGGTTCTTTCCATTGCAAACGGATTCCCCGTAAACTACGCACTCCGTAACGGAGCTGTGGATCTGACGGAATTCAGCGATCTGGATAAGGTGCTTGAAGAGTTTTATCCCAGCGCCTACGAGCCTTACAGATTTAACGGAGGGATCTACGGACTTCCCGAGACCCAGACCTACAACCTTTTGTTCTACAGAGAAGATGTTCTGAAGGAGCTTGGGCTTGAAGTACCCAATACATGGGATGATGTGATCGGAATGCTGCCCACGATCCAGGGCAACAACATGGAATTCGGCATACCTGCCGCTTCCTCGTCCACAGCCGATGTTTCGCTTTACTACACACTGCTTTATCAGATGGGCGGAGGCCTTTACGATAAAGATGCAATGACCACTACGATAAACAATGAGCAGGGTGTAAATGCTTTCGAAATGTACACGAGACTGTTCAACGATTACGGTTCACCCACGGAATACGATTTCATCAGCCGTTTCCGTTCGGGACTTATGCCCATCGGTATTTCAAACTATGCAACCTACAACACACTGGTTGTTTCAGCACCCGAGATCAGAGGACTCTGGGACTTCACGCTGATCCCTGCCATGGCTTCAAAGGACGAGAACGGAAACACTGTATTAAATCGCTCGGTACACTCCGACGGTGTGTGCTGCATGATGATCCAGAACGATGATCAGGAGATCAAGAACATGGGCTGGGAATTCATGAAATGGTGGGTAGGTTCTGAGAGCCAGGTCCGTTTCGGACGTGAAATGGAAGCTCTTCTCGGAAGTTCCGCACGTTATGCGACAGCCAATGTAAATGCTTTTGTACAGCTTTCCTGGAGTGCCCATGCTATCGATGTTCTCTCGGAACAGAGAAAAACAACGGTGGGAATGAGAGAAGTTGCCGGCGGATACTACCTGAGCAGACACGTTACAAACGCGGTACGTAAGGTGATCAACGCCAAAGAGGATCCAAGAGAAACGATACTTGATTACGCTATAACCATAGATGAAGAGCTGACAAAAAAACGTAAGGAATTCGGACTTCCGACAGCGGAGGACTGAAAGAGGATCGATACATGAAAGAATATCTTAGAAAATACTTCATATTGAGAAAACACAATGCATCAGTCATGTGGAAGAAAGCCAGGATCAATAAGATGTGCTATCTTTTCCTTGCGCCTTACGCAATTCTGTTCTTTGCCTTTTACATTTTGCCTGTGTGTTCATCGATCGTTTTGAGCTTTACGGATTACAACATTCTTGAAGCGCCGAGTTTCGTAGGTGTTAAAAACTACCTGAATCTTATCCTTCAGGATGATGTATTTCTTATCGGTGTAAAGAATACATTCCTTATTGCCGTTATCACCGGACCTCTCGGATACATTATGGCCTTTCTTTTTGCCTGGCTCATAAATGAACTTCCGAGATGGCTGAGAACCATAGCCGTGATCGTTTTCTATGCACCTTCCATAGCAGGAAACGTCTATCAGATCTTCACCATTTTCTTCAGAGGCGATGCTTACGGTTATGTAAACGCTTTCCTTACGGAGTGGGGCTTCATAGATGGTCCTAAGCTGTGGCTGACAGACCCTGCATACATGCTTCCCATCTGTATGATCGTTATCCTCTGGATGTCTCTGGGAACGGGATTCCTTTCCTTCGTGGCGGGACTTCAGGGTGTTGACAAGAGCCTGTTTGAAGCGGGTTATGTGGACGGTATCAAGAATAGATGGCAGGAGCTTTGGTACATTACACTGCCAAGCATGAAACCCATGCTTCTCTTCGGTGCCGTAATGGCTATTACCAATTCCTTCAGTGTTTGTAACCAGACGATGGCACTTTGCGGTTATCCTTCAACGGATTACGCAGCAAGAACGGTTGTTACCCATCTGTTCGACTACGGTTTCTCCAGATTTGAAATGGGATATGCTTCCGCCATCGCAACCATGCTTTTCCTGGTAATGATCTTATGTAAGAAATTTGTAACCAATATATTGCAAAGAGTAGGTACGTGACGTGGGAAAATACAACACACAAAAAGCATACAGAAAGCCTCTCATAAAGAGGAGAAAACCCAACCGTTCCGTCGGTGGAGATATCGGTATCTATTTTGTACTTTTCCTCTTCGCCATCGCAATGGTTTTCCCGTTGGTGTTTGCGGTATCAAGTGCGCTGAAGCCTCTTGATGAACTGTTCAGATTCCCTCCGACGATATTTGCGAGAAATCCCAGCTTTGACAACTTTTCGGATCTCTTTGTTACCATGAGTAAATCCTGGGTCACCTTCTCAAGATATGTCTTTAACACCATTTTCTCTACTGTGGTCGGAACGGTGGGACACATAATGCTTGCTTCTCTGGCTGCATTTGTTCTTGCAAAGTACGATTTTCCGGGTGGAAAGACATTCTTTACGATTGTTGTAACGGCCCTCATGTTCAGTGGATATGTAACGGGTATCCCGAACTACATTATCCTGAGCAAGCTCCATATGATAGACAGCTATTGGGCCATCATTGTTCCGGCTTTTGCGGCACCCATGGGACTCTTCCTCATGAAGCAGTTCATGGAAGGCATTCCCATGTCACTCATTGAGGCGGCTAAGCTCGACGGAGCCGGGATCGGAAGGATCTTCCTTACCATAATCCTTCCACTGGTAAAACCTGCGTGGCTCACACTTATGATCTTCGACATTCAGGCTTTATGGAATGCGGATGCAAAGATGTACATCTATTCCGAAGAAAAGAAGATGCTGACTTACGCTTTGCAGCAGATCTCCAGCGGTAACCTGATCGCCAGAACCGGACAGACGGCAGCGGTCATGGTTGTTACCATGGTAATCCCGATCCTGGCATTCGTGCTTTCGGAAAGCCAGGTTCTCGAAACAATGGCAAGTTCAGGACTTAAAGACTAAACAAGAGGAGTGCTTAGTATGAAGAGCATGAAAAAAACAATATCCTTCATATTGATGACCGCAATGGCGATCACCGTTGCCTCACCCCTCACTGCTTTGGCCGATGAAGGAGTGGAAAAAGGGTACACCTACACCTATGATTATTGGGGAGAGGTTCAGTACTCACCGGATGCCTATTCCGTGGTAGGAGTTTACACCGCGGGAGTGCTTGGGATCGAAGGCGGATTCAAAAACCCCGACGGATTGTTCATAAAAGACAGATTTGTATTTGTGTGTGATACCGGAAACAACAGGATCATCCAGTGGGAAAGAACGGATAACGATGAATTCAGACATGTAAGGACTATCAATGAGATCAAAGGTGACGTTAATATAAAAAATCTTTCCGGTCCCACTGATGTGTTTATGACGGATGACGGATCTCTTTACATCTGCGACAAGGGAAATCAAAGGATCCTTAAGATCGACAAGGATCTGAACTTCCTTATGGAATACACTAAACCCAACGAAGCCACCTTTGATCAGACAATCTCTTTCCTGCCGGACAAGCTCATAGTCGATTCCGAAGGAAGAGTATATGCAGTATGTGACAACGTAAACAAAGGCATAGTCAAATACGAAAGAGACGGCAAATTCAGCGGATTTTTCGGAGCCATGCCTGCTAAATACAGCTGGTACAAGTACTTCTGGAAGAGGTTCATCGCATCGGATGCTCAAAGACGAGCAATGGAGAACTTCGTTCCCACAGAGTACGACAATATAGCCATCGACTCGGAAGGCTTCTTCTATGCCTGCACCATTAACATTACAGGAAATGACAGCAGTGAAGAGCCTGTAAGACGTTTGAATCTTTTAGGTAAAAACATTCTGATCGAGAACGGATACGAAGATGTTATCGGCGATGTTCAATGGGGTACCTTCGCAGGATACAACGGACCGTCTCTGTTCCTTGATGTTACGGCTCTGGACAATAAGGTTTATGTCTGCATGGACAAGACAAGAGGAAGGCTTTTTGCTTACGATGAGCAGGGGAATCTTCTTTATGCATTCGGGGGTGTGGGAAACATCGAAGGAAACTTCAGGGGCCCCGTAGCCCTGGATCATATGGGAAATGATCTTTTTGTCCTTGATTCCATTGAGAATTCATTCACTGTCTTTACTCCCACGGAGTACGGCAACCTGATCTTTAAAGCTCTTGATGAGTACGACAGAGGAGATTACATCGCATCCGGAGAGACCTGGGAAAAAGTCAGGGAACTGAACGGAAACTGCGATCTTGCCTACATTGGGATCGGCCGCTCGCTTCTAAGACAAAAAAAGTACGGTGAGAGTCTTACTTACTTTAAGACCAAGTGGGACACCGATCACTACTCCAAAGCATTTAAGAGATACAGAAAAGAGTGGGTGGAGAAATACATCGGATGGATCTTCCTCGCATTCTTCGCGGTTTTGATCACGCCGCTGGCAATTAAGAGAGTAAAGCAGATCAAGCATGAAATTGATACCGCGGACATTTTTAAACCCGGTAAAGATCAGGAGATAAAATGATTGCAGCACTTAAAGACAAAAATAAATACAAGAAGTTCATAAAGGATTTCAAGTTTGCTTTTTACTGTCTGACTCATCCTCTTGACGGCTATTGGGATCTCACCCATGAAAAAAGAGGAAGTGTGTTGGTTGCAACAGTCATCCTTCTGCTGGTGCTGGTTGCAAGACTCATGTTTTTGGGATGCACAAGCTTTCTGTTTGTACAGGTGAACTGGTCCAGGATCAACATCTTTACCTACATAGCAAGTATCGTGTTTCCTCTTGCTCTGTTTGTGGTGGGTAACTGGGCGCTTACAACCCTGTTTGACGGTAAGGGCAGACTGATGCAGATCTATACCGCATCGTGTTATTCAATGCTGCCATACGCACTTATCACAATTCCTTTAAGTATTGTTTCAAATGTTCTTTCAAGCGATTTCGCTGAGGTGGTGGGGATCTTAAGTACATTGTCACTTGTATGGTCGGTAATACTTTTTGTCTGCAGTAACATGCAGATCCATGAATTTTCCCTTGCAAAGACTTTGCTTTTCATTTTCGCAACGATCATTGCCATGGCTATTATGATCTTTATCCTTTTGCTTTTCTTCTCCATGATCAGCGAAGGTGTTTCATACTTTGTATCCATTTACAAAGAGATCATGTACAGAGTTGGATAGACCGGAGGATAGGCTGATGTATTACAACAAAGAAGAACGAAGAAAAGAAAAGGAAATGGCCTTAAAAAGAGAACTGTTGAATCTGATTCCCGTAACGGTCCTGATCCTGATCATCGTGATCGGTGCGCTGCTCATTGTCCATTTTACCGACAACAGTAAGGAACTTGAGATACTTGACGTAAATGAGTATTCCGGATCGAAAGACATTGTAAAGCTTGAAAACGATGATCTGCTCTTTGAAATGGATCCCATGACGACCCATTTCACCGTGACCAACAAGAAGAGCGGCGAGATCTGGTACTCAAATCCGAAAAATGTGGATGCCGATCCCCTTTCCCTTCCCAGCGAAAAGAACTACATAAAATCCACACTGATCATTAATTACAGTGATCAGAAGGGTTCAGAAAACAAATACAATAATTATGAATTCTGTATTTCCGGCAAAAGCTACGACATTATTACCGAAGACAATAAGGTGAGAGTTAAATACTCCATCGGAAAGATACAAAGGGAATATATCATTCCCACCATATGCTTTGGCGACAGATTCGAGGAACTTATTTCCAAAATGAACAAGAATGATGCCAACGGTGTTAAGGACTATTACAAAAAATATGACTTTAACAAATTAAGCGCCAAGGATGAGGAGAGGAGAGAAGAACTCCTGAAAAAATGTCCCGAATGGGAAGAGATCGGAGTCATATACGTCCTCAGGGACAATGTAAAAGACAACCTTAAGACCAAATTTGAAAAATTTTTCCTGGGTGCGGGTTACACCGAAGAAGAGTACATTTACGACAAGGAACACTATGCCGGAGAAGCCGCACAGGATAAGCCGGTTTTCAATGTGGAGATCGATTACAGTCTTGAAGGAAATGATCTGAAGGTCAATGTTCCCATTTCTGAGATAGAATACAAAAAAAGCTATCCCATTGTTTCACTCATGGTTCTTCCCTATTTCGGAGCGGGAACATGGGAAGAAGAGGGATCGATGCTGATCCCCGAAGGCGGCGGATCCCTGATCAATTTTAATAACGGAAAAACAAATCAGAGTGCCTATTATGCAAATGTCTACGGCTGGGATTACGCTACAAGAAGAGACTCTCTTGTGCATGAGACCAGAGTCAGCTATGGCGTTTTCGGCATCAGAAAAAATGATGATTCCTTTATCTGTATTCTCGGGGATGGAGCGGGATACGCCTCCATCAGAGCGGATGTTGCAGGAAAGACATCAGGATACAATATAGTTTATGCGGATTATTCGATCCTCCACAGAGAAGAGGTAGATGTTGCAGCCAGAATGAACGGAAAGATGTATCTGTATGAGCAGCGGATCCCGGACGAAAACCTGAAAATGACCTACAGATTCGTTGATTCCGCTGAGATCATTGACATGAGCAAGGCCTACAACGATTATCTTAAGGAAACATTGGGGGATACATTTACCCTTAACAAGGATTCCGATGTTCCTGTGGCAGTTGAGATCCTGGGTGCGGTCGATAAGGTCGAACAGGTTCTGGGAGTACCGGTTTCCAGACCGTTGGCTCTTACGACCTATAAAGAAGCTGAAGGGCTTATCGGCAGGATCAAAAATGTGGGCATATCAAATCTATCCGTTAAGCTTTCCGGATGGGTGAACGGCGGCATCAATCAGAAGATGCTTACAAGAACGAAGCTGGTTCACAGACTGGGAAGCAAAAAAGATTTCAATGATCTTATCAATTACACAAAAGAAGCGGGCGTACCCTTGTATCTGGATGCAGTTACGGAGTACGAGTATGATACTAACATATTTGAAGGATTCTTTGTTTACACGGACGCTGCCTGCTACGCGAACAAAAAGAGAGCACAGCTGACAACTTTCTCCCCGATCTATTTCGGAGGAGAGGACGGCGATGACTACTTCCTTTTGAAACCTTCCATCATTGTTAAAATGATGGAAAACATCAAAAAATATGCTCTTAAAAACGGAGCTTACGGTGTTTCCTTCAGAGATGTGGGATTTCAGGTTTCTTCCGACTTTAAGAAAAAAGCACCTGTGTCCAGACAGGCTGCAAGAGATATGCAGATGGAAGAACTCATGAATATAAAAGACAGCGGTCTTGGAATCATGACAAATGTCGGTAACGATTACGTGTTTGGTATTTCCGACTACATTACAAACATGGATCTTAACGGTTTCGATTATTCCATAATCGATGAGGAGGTTCCGTTCCTGTTTCTTGCAATTCACGGCTACACGAACTATTCCGGTGAGGCCCTGAACATAACATCAAATGTGGATGAGGAACTTCTTAAGAGCGTTGAATGCGGGGCAGGCCTGTCCTTTGTATTCATGGATGAGGATGCGCAGAGCCTTCAGGACACTCTTTATTCCGAGTATTTCGGTGCTTCTTACGACAGTTGGAGCACGAGATTTGAAGAGATCTGCAGGAGATACTCTTCGGAATTGGGACACACCTTTAATCAGGGTATCGATGACTGGCAGAGGCTTTCTGATGGTGTCACGGTTACGGTTTACGAGGATGGAACAAAGGCATATGTCAACTACGGGTATTCGGATTACACTACATCCCGGGGACTGACCATCCCGGCTCGAGATTACGTTGTTGAAAGGTAAGGACATGGCTAAACAGAAAAAAAGACAAGGTTTGGAAAAAAGAAAAGCTATATCCGGGTATTTGTTTATCTCACCGTTTATAATCGGCTTTCTTGCATTCATGGTCAAGCCGTTGTTTCAATCGCTTTACATGAGCTTTTGCGAGGTGGACCTGCATGCGGGCGGATTTACCTTTACGTGGGCCGGGACTGCAAACTATTTTAAGGCTTTCAGAGTCGATCCCGTGTTCACGCAGTACTTAAGCGAAGAATTGATCAGAATGGCATATAATTCCTTTGCGATCATCGTCTTCAGCCTTTTTGTAGCTTTGATCCTTAACCAGGAATTTAAGGGGAGAGGATTGGTAAGAGCGGTTTTCTTCCTTCCGGTCATTCTGTCATCCGGCGTTATCGTAGGAATTGAATCCAGCAATACTCTTTTACAGAGTATCAATCAATCTATCGAAGACTCCGGAGCGGGAACCAGTATCACGGGATATATAGAAAACATCCTTACAACTACAGGGGTGGCAAGTAAGCCTCTGGAAGTGCTGTTCGAAGTGATCGATGGGATCTATGATGTGGCCCTTGCGTCAGGTATTCAGATCATCATTTTCCTGTCAGGGCTTCAAACCATACCCAAGAGTTCCTATGAAGCAGCACAGATCGAGGGATGTACTTCCTGGGAATCCTTCTGGAAGATCACGTTTCCCCTCATTTCCCCTCTTTTCCTTGTAAGCTGGGTTTACACGCTTGTAGACTTCTGCATGAGAACGGATAATGAGATCATCGAAAAGATCAGGGATACGATGGTTGGCCAGATCAAATACGGTTTTGCTTCGGCAATGTCATGGATCTATTTTGTCATTGTTATGGCGATCATAGGTATTACATCTTGGATTATTTCAAAGTGGGTATATTACGATGACTGATAACAGGAGCACAATTAAAAGAACATATTGGGAACGAAACAGATTGTCCGGCGGAGAGCTTTTTACAAAGGATGCAACAAAGTGGTTTGTATCCATCACAAGATTCATATTGCTCTTCGGACTATGCTTCCTGATCTTACAGCCGATCTTGAACAAGATATCCGTAAGCCTTATGGAAGAACAGGATCTTTATAATCCTCTGGTCATCAGTATTCCGGAACATGTCACCTCGGCCAATTACCAGCTGGCATCGCAATTCATGGACTACTGGCACACATTGCTTTCCACATTCATTGTTTCTCTCACGATAGCAGTGTTGCAGATAGCTGTTTGTACATTTGTGGGATATGGATTTGCAAGATTTGAGTTTCCTTTTAAGAAGTTTTGGTTTGGCTGCGTTATACTTCTGATAGTTATTCCGCCTCAGACCATTTCCACATCTTTGTTCCTGCACTTCAGGTATTTTAAAGTACTGTTCTGGGAATTTAACTTAAGAGGTTCACCGATACCTTATTACCTCATGAGCGCAGGCTGTATGGGACTTAAATGCGGATTGTACATTTACATGATCCGTCAGTTTTTCAGAAACATGCCAAAGGAACTTGAAGAAGCTGCCTACGTTGACGGACTTGGAACCTTCGGAACATTCATCCGTATAATGCTTCCGGACGCAAAGCCGATCCTGGTTTCCTGCTTCCTGTTCTCTTTTGTATGGCAGTGGACAGACAGTTTTTACTCAGGTTTGTTCCTAGGAAATATCAAGCTTTTGTCCATTCAGGTTTCTGCAATTGCCGACAGACTGGACAATTATGTTAAATACACATTGAACAAGGCGGGCGGAGCTTCACCCGGATACATTCAATGCGTGGTTTCGACAGGTACACTGATGGTCATCGTACCCATCCTTATCCTTTATCTGATCATGCAGAGAGGATTTACGGAAAGTATCGCACAGACAGGTATTAAAGCCTGATGTTTTACTCAGTTATATTACCGCCGGGAGCGGTCATATATAAAACAATATTTAAAGGAGGAAATTTTATGAAGCAACTCAAAAAAATGGGGGCATTGATGCTTGCACTCAGCATGGTTCTCGGCCTTGCAGCTTGCGGATCAAAGGAGCCTGTTTCTCAGGAACCCGTCATTCTTAAAAATAATGACGTTGATTCTTCAAATGAAACAGAGGTTGTAACAAATCAGGATGCCGGAAACAATCCTTATGAGATTATTAAGGATAAGAACGGAAAGGCTATCGATCTTGGGGGCATCAATATTCAGATCGCTGACTGGTTCTATGCACCCAGCGATGCAAACAGCGCATATCGTGAAGCTCAGGAAGAATGGCATGAGTGGCTGGAGAAGACCTATAACTTCACAATTACAGGCCTCAACTATTCGACATGGGGCAACATGTCATCCGATTACATTAACTATGCTACAACAGGCGGAGATGAGTACTACATCTTCACTCTTCACCAGGGTGATACAGGTGCGGCAAGTGCAATGAGTCAGGGTCTTATGTATGACCTTGCAAGCATCGACTGGCTTGACTTCACAGACGAGAAGTGGGACAGAGGTGTAATGGGATTCAGTACAAGGGGTGATAAGATCTTTGCTATGAGAGCAGAAAGCTCCGAACCCAGAAACGGCGTTTATTTCAATAAGAGAATTCTCAAGGAAGCCGGTATCGACCCCGAGGACCTTTACAAGTGGCAGGAAGACGGAACATGGACTTGGGATAAGTTTGAGGAAGTTTGCGATAAGGTTCAGAAGGACTTTGATAACGACGGCGTGATCGATCAGTATGCTATGGCATGCTTCAATTCCTACTTCTATCCTTCAGCCGTATTCTCAAACAAGGGATGTTTCATAGACCTTGATAAGGACGGTAACTACTACAGCAAACTTGAGAGCAACGAGACAATGGAAGCTCTTAACTGGGCTAAGGACATGAGAGCAAAGTACAACATGCCTCAGCCTGAAGACGGACAGTGGGATTACTTCCTTCCCGCATTTGAAAGCGGTAAGGTTGCATTCATGGTTCACCAGGCATATGTTGCAGGTGATAGACTTAACAATAACTGTGTAGATGATTTCGGATTCCTTTGCTTCCCTAAGGGACCTGAAGCAGACGGTTATTACACCTATGCAGAAGATAACCTTTTCGTTATTCCCGGATGCTACTCCAAGGACAAAGCTGAGAAGATCGCATTTGCTTACAACCTTTGGACAAATCCCGTTCCCGGTTACGAAGGATATCCTGCTTGGAAGTACAGCTACTACAACAACTTCCGCGATACAGAAGCTGTTGATATCACAATGCCTCACATGGTAGATCCCAAGTTTGTTTCTGCAAGATTTGATTCAGCTGTTTACGGTCTTGTAGGTAATGACGGAATTCACGGATCAATGCTCATGTGGAAGCTTGACAGCCAGACACCCGCTGAGATCATGGAAGAGATCCGCGGTACTGTTCAGGCATATCTTGACGAACATAACGGAAAATAAAAACCTGATTTAATTTTTACTCATTCACGGCGGGGGACCGCCTCCGCCGTGGATTTTAAAGGAAACCAATTATGCCCAAGAATGAAAAAGTACTTCTTACAGGTACGAATAATGATTTTAACGGCAAAATTGAATACGACGAAAATGGTCGCGAGATCGTGGATTTTCATGATAATTCCTCGGTCCGTATCTGGTACAACGTGGAAGCTCACGGCTTCAAGCCTCACTGGCACGATGCGATGGAGATACTGATGCCTGTGGAGGGACAGTACGAGATCGTTATTCGGGACGAAAAGCATGTGATATATCCCGGTGAGATCTTTATTATTCCTTCGGGATGGCTCCATGAGATACGTGATCCCGGTCCTGACGGATCAAGGTTCATCTTCCTCTTTGATCTCACGATGGTGAGAAAGCTTAAAGGATTTGCGGGTCTGGAACCGGCATTCATCAATCCCATCCATGCCAACAAGAGCAATTATCCCAGGATCTTTGATGAGGCCTTCGATCTTCTCGTGAAGATGAGAAATGCTTACTTCTACGGACAGACGTACAGTGAGATCACGATCTACTCCTGTTTTATGGATTTCCTTGTTCTTTTCGGATCGAATCATGACACGGATGAAAAGCTGTTTAACAATGCAAAGCCAAGAAAGCAGCAGCAGTACGTTAAGGAATTCAATAAGCTTCTGGAATACATCAATGAAAACTACATGCAGCCCATCACTTTGGAGGATGCGGCGATCAACATCGGTTTCAGTAAATACTATTTTTCAAGACTTTTCAAGCAGTACACCGAATACACATTCTGTGATTATCTGACCATAAGAAGGATAAGGGCTGCTAAAGAACTGCTGGCAGACGCCGAGTGCTCCATTATGGACATTGCAATGAATACGGGATTTTCAAGTATCTCGACTTTCAACAGAGTCTTTAAGGAGATCGAAGGATGCACTCCCAGTGCTTTCAGAGCAAAAAGAAATGAAGAAACATAAAAAATACCTGAAGGATGAACCGACAGGTATTTTTTATTTACCACTATTCTGTGAGGATAACGGATCTTAGGTGCGGTGTAAGCCGGGAGCGCATCTAAAGTCCGTATTTAAAATCCGAAAATACGGCTGTTCCACCTATAACGGAAGTGGAATAGCAGAAGAGTCCAAAGCGGACTCCGCAGAAATGATCGAGTCTGAAAGCAAGTTTGTGAGTGTAGGAAAGCTTTTCGAATCGTTTTTCAGTCTTATAGGAAAATACTGCAAAGTCTGCCAGACCTTCAAAATTCATATCTATCCTCAGGCGGATCTTCGATGAATGCAATGCGATCTTTTCAATCTGATTCCCCGGGAAACAATCCGTTTTACCGCAGAGCTTGTCATTGACATCACGGGTTATAAGGTTTAAGAAGTAGCCTCCGACTTCACGACTTACAGAGAGTTCACCGTAACAGCCTTCAAAAGCGCAGATACCCGCATGGTCACCGAAGTTGAGCTTTGAAGCATCCACTGTAACCTCGGCGTGACATTTCGGCCAGGTGGAACGCTGGGTGAGTGTGTTGACTGCTTCCGTAACATTAACACAGAGCTTACCTGTGGTAACGGAGTAAGAATTGCCGTTAAAGGCATATAATGACGGGTTGGGCAGATGATTAAACTGCCAGGCTTTCTGAAGCCTGCCGTCCTTTAAAAACCCCGAAACATAAAGAGGATCCTGTCTGCCGGATCTCTTTCCCGATACCGGCGGATCGAAAGCGGGGATCTTTCCGCCTTCTCCTACAAAGGGGATTCCGTTTCTGATCTCGATGGGGGTGAGAATGGGGATCCTTCCGCAGGCACCCTGATCTCTGAAAAAGAAACCGTAGTATTTCCCGGAGGGAGTGTTTATGATACCGCCCTGGGCAACGCCGTTGTGGGGGAGACCGTAATCATCCCTGATCAGCTCGGTTTCAACATAGGGGCCTTCTATTTTTTCCGAAGTGTGAACCACCTGAGTGCGGATGGCGGGATCGTCCTTGGGCCAATGAATATTGAAAATACAGTAGGTGGATCCGATCTTATAGGCATGAGAGCCTTCATAACCCAGACCTACATTGTGTTCATCTTTAAAGAGTGACAGGTTCAGACCGTCTTTTTTTACGGTAAAGTGTTCAATGTCTATTTCCGTAAGTTTTATCTCGGTGTTGCCATGGACCACAAAGACTCTGTCATCATCAAACAGCAGAGAGGCATCATAGAATTCTGCGTTGATCACGTGGCGCTTCCAGGGACCTGCAGCTTTTTCGGAAGTGAAGATGTAGGTGCTTTTTCTCACTATGGAAAGGAAGAGGGCATAGAAGAGTCCGTTGTGATAACGAAGGGACGGAGCCCACATGCCGTGTCCGTAGATGTTCTGTTCGTGATCCAGATGCTCCTCGGCAGTCGAATCCAGTTCATCAAAAACATATCCCTCGATCTTCCAGTTAAGGAGGTCGTGAGATGAAAGAACGGAACCTCCGGGGAAAAAGTGCATAGTAGTGGAAAGCAGATAATACGTATCACCTACTCGCACAATATCCGGATCCGGATAGTCTTGTTTAATTATGGGATTGAAATTGTCCATAATACCGTTCCTGTTTACAAAATATTACCAGATCCTGTAATTACCGCTTAATGCAAGAAAAGCGAAAAAGTACAGGCAATTATCATAGTACCTTCTGTCGCCCTTTCTGAGTGGCATGTTGTAGAAGGACTTTACCCATTCCTTTGTGGTCTCGTTGTCCGCAGCGAGAGAAGCCTCAGCTACTGTGGCGGGAAGTCCCGTGGGATGAAGAGCAAAAGAAGTGGGAACAATGGTGCCGTCGATCTCATAGATGTGATAATCATTTGAGAGCCGTGCATTGTTCAGGTAGAGCTGAATTTTATCGCAGGCCCTGATCTGGCCCACATCCTGTCCGAACCATTCATAGTCAAGGGCTATGTTTGCAACGGTTCTGTAAGAGTCGGAAAAGAACCAGTCATGACGGTCCGTGGTCCAGGAAAGCTTCTGCTTTAGGGGAGAACCGTCAAATTCCGCATACTCGGCGGAAAAACCGGTCTGAGGATGACAGGCCTTGACAAGATACTCGCGGCTTGCCTTCACGCATTCTCTGAAGAAGGGACGATCCTCTTCATATGCCCACAGGGAGAAAAGCTCGTAGAAGTGGGGAAGATGGTAAGAGGGGTCCGTAAAACCTATGCCCGGGACAAAAAGGATCTGATGGTTATCATGATTGAACATGGGATCTCCCTGACGACCATCGTACCCCTTGTGGATCATGGCTTTAAGTATTTCTTTTGCTTCATGGCTGTAATTGAAGATGCCTTCTCCGTCGCCCCATCTGTGGGAAGCGAAGAAGAGAGCGAGAGCATAGTACTCCTCGCCGTCGGGGGCAGGACCGTAGGCATTCTTTTTGCCGTCGGTGGCACAGGACCAGGCAAAGTAGCCTTCGTTGACGCCTTCATCCATGAACATATAGGTTTTTGACCACTTCCATATGCGGTCAAACTGTTCTTTCATATCAAGCTGAACGCAAAACATCATGCCGTAGGACATTCCTTCCGTTCTGGCGTCATGATTTCCCGTGTCTTCGATATAACCCATGTCGGGGGCAACGTCGTGATAGACTCGCTCTTCATCGGTACCGAAGAAGTAAAAATCGCGGATCTCAAAAAGACGCTTCTCGATCTCTTTCTCATCGAAGCCCACTTCTTTAAAAACGTTTCTGTATTTTCCGGTTTTATATGCGTTCATATTATCCTCCGATGTGCATTCCTGCACATGATTAGTTGGGATTTTAACAAAACGGGTATTTAAAATCTATTTATATTTTGCTTAATGAAAGACAGTTATTGCTAAATTTTGCCATTTATATCGTGCATATAAATGCCGTACTGCCTGAACAGCAACAATGTTCATTACTGCCACGCAGAATATACGGCGTGCCGAAACTCTTCGAAAACGGATTTTCGGAGCTTTAGCACACCGCATATCTGTGAACATTATCAAAAATTGATAATTATGAGAAATAAAAAGCAATATTTCGTATGAGTTTTATAGGCATTTGTGCTAAAATGAATTTAGCTTACATTTCGCTGTGGAAGAAGAAATGTATCTGACTAATATTAAGGGAGGAAAGATTTTATGAAGAAAAAAATTGCTTTGCTTTTATGCGCGGCAATGGTTCTTGCTCTTGCGGCAGGCTGTACCAAGGACGAACCCGAACCTACACCTGCAACCGTAACTGCAACACCTACTCCGGGACAGAAGAAAACTGTAACGGCAACACCTACACCTTCACCTAAGAAGGAATGGAAGCTGGAACCCACATGGACGCCTACACCCACACCTACGCTCACACCCGAGCAGCAGGCGGCGAAGGAAGCTGAGGAGGCAGCAAAGCTTGCCGCTTCTCAGTTCAACAAGACCATCAATCTGGATTTCTCAAAGGCTGTTTCGGTTTCCGGAGATTTACCCGCACTTGTTAATGACACCGAAATGTCAATGAAAGATCAGAAAACTCAGAAGTTCTGTGTTCCTTTGGGAGTTATCGTTAAGGCCGGCAAGAGCGCTGCGGTAACCGTTACTCTGCAGTTCAATTCCGCTGACGACGAAGCTATCAGACTCTACGGAATCCAGGGAACCGGAGATAATGCTAAAACCGATGTTATTAAGATCGCAAATCCTAAGAACACCGATACTTTCACAACTACTGTTTACATGACCGCCAAGGAAGATTTCGACACACTTCTCGTTGCTTCTTCCGGCTGGGGCAAGTACGTAAACGACGTAACCGTAAAGAAGATCACGGTTGCTCCCAATCCCAAGATTGACCTTACTGCAGCAGCTAAGATCTCCGGCGATCTTCCTACAGTAAGTGACACCGGAGCACTCATCTGCAAGGGCGGCGTGACTCAGAAGTTTGCTTTCCCTCTTGCAAACACTTATAAGGCAGGCGATGTACTTGCAGTTACAGTAACCGCTAAGTTCAATTCCACCTATGAAGAGGATGAATCCTTCAGATTCTACGCTATTCAGGATGGCGCAGACAATGCTAAGTCTGATGTTGTTAAGGTTTACAATCCCAAGGATAAGAGCACGATCACAGAAACGATCCTTCTTACCATCAACAAGGATGCAGAAGCAAATCAGCTTCTTGTAGCTTCCTCAGGTTGGGGCAAGTACATTAACGATATCGAGATCAAGTCCATCAGCGTTCAGCAGGCAGAAGTTCTTGACCTCAGCAAGGTATTTACTGTCAGCGGCGATGCTGTAACAGTTCTTGAAGACGGTTCCATTTCCGCTAAGGGAGGCGTAACATCCAAGTTTGCCATTCCTTCGGAGAGAACAGACATGTCTAAGGGAAGTGATGTAACAGCTGCCATCACATTCCAGTTCAATACTGCAGATGATGAATCCGTAAGACTTTATCCTATCCTTAATTCTACAGATTCCTCCTGCGTTGCAACACCTCTTCAGTTCGAGAATCCCGGAAAGACGGATGCTACCGTTATCACGAAGAATTTCGTTACAACAAAGGATGCCAACACTATTCTTCTCGGCGGTAAGGGCTGGGGCGTAAACCTCAACGATGTTGTCATCAAGAGAGTTGTTCTTTACCAGACACCTGTAGTTGAAAAGGTTGCCGAGGAACCTGCTCAGACACCTAAGACAGGCGATAATTCTATGATGATCATGATCACACTTCTCGGAATTGCTGCAGTAAGCGGCGTTGTATTCTTCAAGAAGAGAGAAGAAGCAAGATAGTTTTTTGATCAAAAAAATTCGACTCCCGTGCTTCGGCACGGGAGTTTTTTGCTTTATAGGAGTATGGAAGGGCGGTGTATTTTTTTGTTTCAATTGCCAACAAAAGTCCAACAGACTGTGTCAAAATCTGTGGGGTTTTATGATCTTCATGTTGATAAAATACTTAAGGGGCTTTCCGAGAAATGCGTCGGTAAGAGACTTGTGTTCCCAGGGTTCGATCTTTTTACCGTTTCCCATTATGTTGTACGTGATCAGATCTTCCTGTAACTTATAGGGGAGGTCGTGAAAATTGCAGAATTTATAAAAATCATGCCTCTTGATCCTTTGTTCTTTATTGGAACATTCCACGTTCCAGTCTTCCAAAGCGAGGTAAACTCTCTTCTTTTCATATTTCTCAAGAATGAGCTTCATTGCATGAGTTCCGTGATGACCGCCTCGGTACTCGGCGGCTATGGCAAACAAGAATATATATGCCAGATCGTTGTGTGTCAGTATGTAGGCAAAGCCCACGGTAGCGCCGTCATCTATGATCTTCCAGAAATCGGCCTTCTTATGTCGGTACTTGATTTTTAGAAACAAAAACGGAGATCGTTCCTTTAAGGGGAATGCCTCATGATAAATCTTTTTTATCTCGGAATAATCCGATTGTTCGACTTTTTGTAAATCCATTGGATTTAAGCCTTTCTGAATCTTCTATTCGGTTTGTATTTTGCATCGCTGATCCCCTGATCTTTCGATGCCGCTGAATTATACTACTAATGCTCGAATAAAACAATAACCGGTTTAAAAATGATCCCCGGGTAAATTGTTTCTTGGCAAGATTTGATATAATATTTATTAAATTTGCGTTGCCTGTTATTTACGTGAGATGTACAATTTTTACGCATTAAGGAGATTTATGAAAACGAACATTAAGATTTTGACAGCTTTGTTAATGATCGGGCTGGTGGCGGGTTCCTTTGCTGGATGTGCTCAAGGAAAGGACAGTGGAAGTGCTCAGGTTGTTTATCAGACAGCTACCCCCACACCCAAGCCTACAAAAACGCCGACGCCGACTCCGATGCCGACGGACACTCCGACGCCCACAAAGACTCCTACACCTGTTCCGACACTTGCCGTAAGCGGGCTTGCAGAGTTTTATAAGGACTATTTCCCCATCGGTGTTGCTCTCAGCAGAAGTACAGTCGGGGCGGTGCGTTACGAAAAGGTTATTCTTGACAATTTTAATCAGATAACACCCGAGAATGAGACAAAACCTGATGCATTACTTGATGCCAATGCAAGCAGAAACGGATTACCCGGGACCTACACTCATGCGGCGGTCTCCTTTGACCGTTGCCTGCCCACTGTTGAGTATTGTGTAAAGAATAATATGCAGATGCGTCTTCACACTTTGGTATGGCACAGCCAGACTCCCAACTGGTTTTTTACCGAGGATTACACTCAGAACGGTAAACTTGTAAGCCGTGAAGTAATGCTGCAGAGAATGGAAAACTACATCAAAGATGTTATAGAGTACTTTGATACGAATTATCCCGGATTGATCTATGCCATCGATGTCTGCAATGAAGCCTTCGATAACGGAGACGGTGATGAGAACGGCATCAGAAAAGTAAAGAACAAATGGTATGATACGGTTGGACCGGATTATTATTATCAGGCATTTGTTTTTGCCAGGAAGTATGCACCCGATTACATGAAGCTTTTCTACAATGATTACAGTTGTGCCTACAAATACAATCAGATCATTGGTCACCTTGCCAAGGCAAAGGAGGAAGGGCTGATCGACGGCATCGGAATGCAATCCCACCTTTCTGTCACAGAGAGTGTGAACGGGCAGTATTATCTTGCCATGAAAGCATTTCTGAAGGAAGGATATGAATTGCAGGTTACCGAGCTTGATATCGGAATGGAAACAAAGACTGAGAACAATCTGACACTTCAGGCCAGAAAATACAAGGTACTTTTCAATAACCTCATCAGATTGAAGGATGAAGGTTACAACATTACAAGCGTCACTTTATGGGGAATTTCAGATAACCTCAGCTGGCGTACGGGTAAATACCCGCTTCTTTTCGACAGTAGCTTGAATCCCAAGAAAGCCTACTACGGAGTTCTTCAGGATCCGAGCATTCCTACTATAGAGTAATTCTCTTATCTTCATCTTGGAGAAGGTCCCCACGAAAGTGGGGGCTTTTTCTATTCTTGTGCATTTCCGTAAAATATGGTAGAATGCACACGTTTGGTTTATTGTGAGTTTTATTTGGAGTTAACAATGGTTTTATCGTGTAACAGGATCAATAAAAGTTTTGGTGAAAAAGACATCTTAAAGGATGTTTCTTTTCATGTGAATGACAATGAGAAAGTGGCTATTATCGGAGCCAACGGAGCCGGTAAGTCCACGATCTTTAAGATCATCCTTGGGGAACTCAGGGCAGACAGCGGTGAAGTCGTTTTTGCCAAGGATACCACCTGGGGATGCATCTCCCAGACTCAGAATCTGGAAAGCACCAACGGAATATATGCTGAATTGTTCGGAACAAACAAAAAGGTTCTTGAACTGGAAGAGAGGATAGAAAAGCTTCACAGGGATATCGAAGAGGAATCCAAAAAGAACGGTGAAAGCGAAGAACTTAAAAGGCTCTACGCTGACTACGAAAGATGCAACACCGAATTTGACAGGATCAACGGATACGCTTACAGGAGCGAGGTTACAGGCGTTTTAAAAGGACTGGGCTTTAAGGAGGAAGAGTTTGACAAGAAGATCAACACCTTATCCGGAGGACAGAAAACAAGAGTTGCTCTGGGAAAGCTTCTTCTCATGAAGCCGGATCTTATCATGCTGGACGAGCCCACAAACCATTTGGACATGAACTCCATCGCATGGCTGGAAGGCTTTCTGGCAAATTACAACGGTGCGGTTCTTGTTATCGCCCATGACCGTTACTTCCTGGACAAGGTGGTCACTAAGGTGGTGGAGATCGAGAACTGTAAGGCCATGTGCTTTGAAGGCAATTATTCCCAATTTGCAGAGAAGAAGGCTGAAGTCAGAAAAGCCCAGCTAAAGGCGTATCTGAACCAGCAACGTGATATAAAGCACCAGGAAGAAGTCATAGAAAAACTTAAGAGCTTTAATCGTGAGAAATCCATAAAGCGTGCGGAATCCAGAGAGAAGATGCTGGATAAGATAGAAAGACTGGAAAAACCTGTGGAGATCGACGATGAAATGAAGATCTCTTTCCGAGCCTCCACCGTCAGCGGAAACGATGTCCTGACGGTCAGGGGACTTACCAAATCCTATGGCTCTGAACTGCTTTTTAAGGATCTGAATTTTGACATAAAGCGTGGTGAGAGAGTTGCCATCATCGGTAACAACGGAACCGGAAAGACCACCATACTTAAGATCATTAACGGTCTGGTGAAGGCTGATGAAGGAGAGATCAGGGAGGGGGCAAAGGTTGCCATAGCCTACTACGATCAGGAACATCAGGTACTGAATCCCGAAAATTCACCCTTTGAAGAGATCTCTGATGCTCATCCCCTTATGGACAATACCGACATCAGAAACATTCTGGCGGCGTTCCTTTTCACGGGAGACGAGGTGTTCACTCCCATAAAACTTCTTTCCGGAGGAGAACACGGCAGAGTGTCCCTTGCAAAACTCATGCTTTCAAAGGCCAATCTTCTGATACTGGATGAGCCCACGAACCATCTGGACATCACATCCAAGGAGATCCTTGAAAATGCGCTTAATTCCTATGACGGAACTGTTTTGTATGTTTCCCATGACCGTTATTTCATAAACAAGACAGCCACAAGGATCCTTGACCTGACTGAAAAGCAGCTTGTGCCCTATATAGGAAATTACGATTACTATCTTGAACACAAGGATGTGGTGGAGAAGGCCTACCTTAGAGGAACTCTCGGAAACGCGGCTGCTACTTCCGGCAGTGTTCAAACGGAAACCGACAACAAACTGGACTGGAAGGCTCAGAAGGAAGAGCAGGCAAGACTCAGAAAGAAGCAGAATGAGATCTCGAGGATCGAAAAAGAGATAGCAAAGCTTGAAGAAGAGGGCAAAAAAGTGGAAGAGGAACTTGAAGACCCTGCCTACTTCACGGATCATGTGAAACTGGCCGAGCTCACAGGAAGAAAAAACGAAATAGAAGAAAAGCTGCTTGAACTCATGGACGAATGGGAAAAAGCAAGCTCCGAAGAATAAAAACATCCCCTCCTTATCAGATCCAATGTTTGAATGACATTGTTCCTATCGGGAGGGGAATTTGTTTCCGTATTGTTTATAGCAGGGATCAGTACAAAGGATACTTGTCTGTAAGTTCCTTAACCATTGCCTTGACTGCCTCTGACTTTTCACCTCTGGAATCGATGGCAAGTGCAATAGCTTCGGCAACCTTGTCCATGTCATTGGCATCAAAGCCGCGGGTCGTAACTGCTGCGGAACCGAGACGGATACCGCTTGTAACATTGGGCTTTGCAGGGTCCTTGGGAATGGAGTTCTTGTTACATGTGATGTTTACGGCATCAAGGAGATGCTCTGTCTCTTTGCCTGTAACTCCCTTGCTGATGAGGTTTACAAGCATAAGGTGGTTGTCCGTACCGCCGGAAACCATATCAAAACCGCGGTTCATGAGACCTTTGCAAAGTGCCTGAGCGTTGGTAACGATGTTTGCGGCATATGTTTTGAAGGAAGGATCGAGGGCTTCTTTGAAGCAAACAGCCTTGGCTGCGATCACATGCATCAGAGGACCGCCCTGGATTCCGGGGAAGAGAGCCTTATTCAGCTTGTGCTCTGTTGCAAACTCTTCTGAGGAAAGGATGATGCCTCCGCGAGGTCCGCGAAGGGTCTTATGGGTGGTGGAAGTAACTATGTGAGCGTAAGGGATGGGGGACTGGTGAACACCGCCGGCAACAAGACCCGCAATGTGAGCCATGTCTACCATGAGGATAGCGCCCACTTCATCAGCGATCTCACGGAAACGCTTGAAATCGATGGCTCTGGGATAAGCGGAGGCTCCTGCCACAATGAGCTTCGGACGGCATTCCTTGGCGATCCTCAAAACTTCGTCATAGTCGATGTATCCGTTTTCATCAACGCCGTAAGGTACACAGTTGAAGTACATTCCCGAGAAATTTACCGGGCTTCCGTGGGAGAGATGTCCGCCGTCAGCAAGACTCATGCCCATGAAGGTGTCACCGGGCTGAAGGAGTGCAAAGAATACGGTCATATTTGCCTGCGCTCCGGAGTGAGGCTGTACGTTTGCCCAGGTGCAGCCGTAAAGCTTTTTGACCCTTTCTATTGCAAGATTTTCAGCGATATCGACGCATTCGCAACCGCCGTAGTAACGTTTTCCGGGGTAACCCTCGGCGTATTTATTGGTGAGATGACTTCCCATTGCTGCCATTACAGCTTTGCTTACGAAATTCTCGGAAGCGATGAGCTCAATGTGGCTTCTCTGACGAGCAAGCTCAAGGTTCATGGCATCGGCAAGTTCGGGATCGGCTTTTGTGATTTCTTCAAAATCGAACATGTCTGGTTCCTCCGTTTGGAAATTTTGCTTTATTTTATCACAGTAGCGAAGAAAAAGCGAGTCGAAATAAATTAAACATTCTTATCTCTGCCATAAGAGGGATAAAATCTTAACACAGATCTCGTAAAGGCTGAAAGAAGGGTGGAGATCGCAAAGGCATGGGAATGCGGTTTCTCATGCATATGGTGTCTTCATTGACATATTTATTAATTAATGTTATAATTCGTGGTTATGAAGATGAGTGCCGGTGATGCCGGCTTTAATTATAGGAGCAGGTGAGAGATATGGAACTGATCAGACATTTAGTTGAAGGACAAGGAGAATACATTTTAAGGATCATCATCGCTTCGGCCTGCGGCGCCGTTATCGGCCTTGAGCGAAGCAGACGACAGAAGGAAGCGGGACTTCGTACACATATCATCGTTTGTATGGGGGCTACGTTGCTGATGCTGATCTCCAAGTACGGATTCTTTGACGTTATCGTCAGGGACAGCGTTCAGGTGGATGCTTCCCGTGTGGCTTCCACTGTAATTACGGGAATTTCTTTCCTGGGAGCGGGAGTTATCTTCCTAAAGGGTTCCTCCATCAGAGGACTCACCACTTCTGCGGGACTTTTTTCGACAGCTGCCTGCGGAATGGCGGTAGGTGCGGGAATGTATGCCATAGGTATCTTTACCACCATATTCATGGTCACGCTGCAGTACCTTCTTCACAAGTACAACTTAAGTTCCGAGACCATCGCGGCTACCGAGATCAGGGTGGTATGCTATGACAAGCCTGATATCGTGGAAAAGATAAAAGGCTACTTTCTGGAAAACAATGTGGAGATCGAGGAGTTCACCATCAAGAGAAAATCCGACGGTACCCTGATCTACGATACCGTTGTAAAGCATCTGAAGCCCAACGAGCTGAACCACATCACCACGATCCTTACGGAAGTGCCGGATGTTATGGAAGTAAGCTGCAACCAGTAAAAGAGATTTTGTATTGAATAATCAAAAAAAGTGTTTTATAATTCACGGGATACTTACGGATTCCCGTGAATTTTTTTGCAAATCTATCGGAGGACATATGGAAAACTACAAAAAAGAGTTTATTGATTTTATGGTTGAATGCAACGTTCTGAAGTTCGGTGATTTCACACTTAAAAGCGGCAGAAAGTCCCCTTTCTTCATGAATGCGGGGGCTTACGTTACGGGCGGACAGCTTAAAAGGCTCGGCGAATACTATGCAAAGGCCATACATGACAATTTCGGAGACGATTTCGATGTCCTCTTCGGACCTGCTTACAAGGGTATTCCCCTTTCGGTGGTTACCGCTGTTGCGTATTCAGAACTCTATGGGAAGGAGATCCGCTACACTTCCAACAGAAAAGAGATCAAGGATCACGGCGACACAGGCATATTGCTCGGCAGCAAGATCGGTGACGGTGACAGAGTCGTAATGATCGAAGATGTTACCACATCCGGAAAATCAATGGAAGAGACTGTGCCCATCGTAAAAAGCTGCGGTGATGTAAAGATCGTGGGCCTCATGGTGAGCCTTAACCGTATGGAGGTGGGGCTTTCAGGAAAGAAGGCTGCTCTTGACGAGATCACCGAAACCTACGGCTTCCCCGCAAAGGCCATCGTAACAATGGAAGAGGTTACCGAAGCGCTTTACAACAAGGAATGCAACGGAAAGATCCTTATAAATGATGAGATAAAGGCTCGCATAGATGCTTATTATGAAGAATACGGAGCTAAAAACAAGAATAATTGAACTGTCGGATGAACTGTCAGGCGAAAAAATGCCCGAACTTACCGATGAGCTCTTTGGACTCTTCGAAAAGAACGGAAATCGTCTTGCCTACGAAAATGTCTATTTCCCGAGAAGGAGATTCCTGGCGGTTTACGGGATCTCTGCCGTTCTGTTTAAGAGAAAAGAAGATATAAAAAAGCTGGAATACGTTCTGGAAGAGGTCTGCAGGGAAAAGACCTGGGCTCTTCCCGCTCATTGTGACAGCAAGAAAAGACCCGATGTGGAAAAGGAGATCGATCTTTTTAACGCAGAGACCGCAGGTGCGCTTTCGGAAGTTTTAAAAAGAGCAAAGGGATTATTGGACGACAGTCTTTGCAAAAGAGTGAAGGATGAGATAGCAAGAAGAGTACTGATACCCTTTACCTCGGAAGGCTCGCGTTACGGCTTTGAAAATGCTCATCACAACTGGAATGCTGTCTGCTGCGGATCCCTGGGAACGGCTCTGATCAACCTTGGAGAAGAACTTCTCGGAAAGGAAAAGACCCTTGCGGCTCTTGACAGGATCAACGCATCCCTCAAGGTCTTTGTGGACAGCTTCCCTGAGGACGGAGCCTGTCTTGAAGGAGCAGGATACTTTAATTATGGTATAAGTTTTTTGACGGCTTACGGAAGAAGATATAAAGAGTACACGGGAAAGACGGCCGATCTCTTTAACTCGCCTAAAATGGCAATGATCGCTGATTTCCCCAATAAAGCCTTTTTTCTTAACGGAAGGGCTGTCAATTTCTCGGATGCCGTGGAAAATGAGAAACTTCATCGGGGAATGCTGGCGGGATTACAGGAACTCTGCGGAACGGAGTATTTTGTAAATGCAAGCATAATGGCTGACTTCGATTCGGATCCGTGTTACAGATTCCTGCCCCTGTTTGACGATCTGAACTACGGAGAAGAGCTCAGATTACACAAAACGGAAACAAAAAACAGACTGTCGGTTCTTCCTTCTGCACAGTGGGCGGTTGCGGAAAACGCAGCAGGTTCCGGTTTTGCGGTAAAGGGAGGCAATAATGACGAACCTCACAATCACAATGATGTTGGAAGCTACATTTACATGACATCCGAAGGCACCATTGCATGTGAACTGGGAGCGGGAGAGTACACCGCAGACTATTTCGGTGCGGGACGTTACGGCATATTGTGTAACGGAACACAGGGACATTCCCTTCCGATTATCGGAAAAGACGGACAGCTCATCGGTAAGGATGCTAAGGCCGGAAAGTTTCAGGTAACGAAAAATGGCGATCTCATAAAGGTGGAGATCGATCTTACCGGGTGCTACCGGGGATGTGAAAGGGCAGTCAGACAGCTGTTCTTTGATACTGTCGACGGAAGCCTTAAGGTCCGGGATGAGATCCTTTCCGACGAAGATATCATCGACAGGATAATTTCCAAAAAAGACATTGGGGACAATATCGAGATCTTGTCCGAAGACCAAGAAATACAAATGCATCGCGAAGATTTCAGCAACCATTACGGCGAAAAAGAAAGCATATGCATTTATGAGATTAAGGAGAAAAAAGATGGAAACGGTAAAAAAGGAGTTGACGGTAAAAGGCTTCACTGCATTACTTACAGGTTACATCCTTGATAATTTCAAAGAAGTGGATCCTGACAGAAAGAGAAAGACGATACTGATCTGCCCCGGCGGAGCATATGCATGGACATCCCCCAGAGAAGCGGAGCCCATTGCCATCAGGTTTGCAAGCCACGGCTTTCAGTGCTTTGTTCTGGATTACTCCTGCAGTCCTTCTGGAGCAGAGTACCCTGTGGCCCTTGCTCAGGCGATCCTTGCAATTAAGACCATAAGGGAGAACTCCGAAGCCTGGCATGTGGATCCGGATAAGATCACGATCTGCGGCTTTTCCGCGGGAGGTCATCTGGCTGCCAATGTTTCATGCGATTTCAATAACGAGGAGGCTCTGAAGCTGATCGACGCCAAAAAGGACGAAGGAAAGCCCAATGCATCCCTTCTTTGCTATCCCGTGATCACATCCGGTGATTTTGCTCACAAGGACAGTATCAAAAATCTGCTGGGATCAAGGTTCAGTCCCGAAATGGAGGAGTACGTTTCTTTGGAAAAGAGAGTTACGGAAAACAATCCTCCCACATTCTTGTGGCACACTTTTGAGGATGGCTGCGTTCCCGTGCAGAACTCATTGTTTTACGCATTGGCACTCAAGGAAAAGAATGTGCCTTTTGAAATGCACATTTACCCCAACGGACATCACGGACTTTCTTTAGCTGATCCGGAAACAAACAGGGACGGGGTTCCGGGAACCCTTAAAGAAGTCAGCAAATGGCCTGAGCTGGCAGCGGCATTCCTTAACAGGATCTTCGGAGAATAAGTTAGGGCATTGAACTATTTATTTAAATAAAGTGACAACACATTTTTGAAGTGTTATAATAATCTCTGTATACCAAAAAGTTTGCTTTTTCTTGGTTTTAACGCTTTTACGGCAACTTTAGGGTATCGGATCATTATGACACTTTTTTTTACGAGGAATGACATGAAGAAGGTTAACGGGATTCTCATTGTAATAGCGTTACTCAGCCTGGCTCTGCTGGGTTTTATTGCTTATTCGGTGGGGATCATCAAATTACCTGAGGGAAAGGCAAAACCAAAGGACCCCCAGACAGAGTTTAAGGATGATTACGAGGAAGACTCAACGAAGAACAGGGAGATCGCGGTAACCATCGCTGAGGATCTTTTTCCTTACAACAGCATTTCGGAAATCTATTCTTACGAATTTCAAAAGATGGTACGGGACAGGATCAACATTCTTGCGGAAGTGGGAGATTACAACGAAGACAATCCGCTTCTGATCCTGAATCCTTTTGGGACCAATACACAATCGCTTTACACCTATTTTAAAACCAAAGAACCCTGTGCGGTTTCCTATACGATACACACATCTACCCTGACTTCCGAAGCACCTGATTTCGGAGGTTATGTTAAGGCATCAATGGAGGAACGCATTCTCCCCAACGGAGCAACCACCATCGTCGGAGATTCCTATGTTCACGAGTTTGCCATTACCGGACTTGTGCCCAATGAAACCAACATCATCACCATCCGTCTGATAGATGAAAACGGCGACACAAGGATCCGCAGATTCTACTATGAATTCAAAGATGTTGTTTCCAAGGATGAGGAAAGACTTACGGTTCAGGCAGGACTTAAAGTCGTGACCGATGAACTCACCGGAGAAAACAAAGTACAGAATGCCAGTGACGTGACTCTGGCAGAGGGAATGTATGCCATCTTCAGCAAAAGAAACGATTTTGATCCCTATGTGAAACTCTATGATAACAGCGGATTCTTAAGAGGAGAGATCCCCCTTGAAGACACTTTTGCAAAGAAGCTTTTTGCGCGTGACGGGGAACTGTTCCTGTTCGTTTCTTCAAGCAAGCTGGTAAGGATCAATTCTCTGGGTGAAGTGACCCACATCTACAGATCGAACGATTACACATTTACGGGAGACTGGTGTGTGGACGGAAACGGTAATATCCTTGCCACCGCCACCAGAAATGACAGAAGTGAGACATCCGAAAGAGACTGCATCGTCATCATTGATTTTACAGACGGCGACATTTACATGCTGATCGATTTCGCCAAGCTCATGACGGATTATCATGTGCTCAGAAAGGATTCCGACTGGATCGGTGTTTCCGGAATTGCTTACATGGGAAATAATATGATCGTTGTGGCAGCGGACAAGCTGGATTCAATGATAAAGATCAGAAGGATCTACAATGATCCGAGACTTGTTTATTTTGCAGGAGATCCTGCAGCTCTTTCCGGGACTGTTTACGAAGCCATGTATCTTTTTAATGAGGGAAATTTTGCTTTTTCCTCATGCACCGAAACAGCCGGTTATGAAGAATATGATAAGATCAGACGTTCACGTCAATACATCTGGACTCTTGATCGAAACCTGAATTACACCTATGGAAAGAAAGAAGAAGGCTTTGGGTTCTACATAAAGTACCTGACGGATGAAGACGAAAAAACGGTCCGTATTGCCGAGACCATAAGACTTCCTGAACTTACAAGAGATGCTTCGCTTTTTGAATACAACGACAACTGGCTTTTTGTTAACGGAAAGGAAAGCGTGTTTTATGAGTACGACAACTGGTTCGACCTGATCGCTTCCTTCACTTTTACCAGACCGGTGGTGAGAAAAACAGTCGAGCAGCTGGATTACGAAGAGGACAATCCGCCCCCGGATGATACTGTGATCTACGTCGGGGCTTGCAAGTTCGACCAATACGATTATCTTTTTACAAAAGAGCTGATCGTATATAAAAACGGCACAGTTTCGGAGGAAACATCCTCTGAAGAGAGTGTTGAGGATTAACAGAGGTTTTGATGGGAAAAAGGTTATTCATTGCGGAAAAGCCCAGTGTCGCCCAGGAGTTTGCCAAGGCGCTGCATGAGGATTTTTCGCGCAGAGACGGCTTTCAGGAGTCGAAAGATACGGTGGTCACCTGGTGCGTAGGTCATCTGGTCACCATGAGCTATCCTGAAGCCTACGATCCGGAAATGGCAAAATGGAAATTTGACACTTTGCCTTTTCTGCCAAAGCAATACAAATACGAGATCATCCCGAGCGTTAAGAAGCAGTTTGACATAGTAAAAGGGCTCCTTTGCCGTGAGGATGTGGATTGCATATACATATGCACGGACTCCGGGCGAGAAGGTGAATACATTTATCGTCTGGTGGACATGATGGCGCAGGTGCCCGCAAATAAAGTGAGAAAAAGGGTGTGGATCGATTCTCAGACCGAGGAAGAGATCAAAAGAGGCATAGAAACCGCTAAGACCTGGGACGCTTACGATAATCTTTCCGAAGCTGCTTTTTTAAGGGCCAAGGAGGACTACCTCATGGGCATCAATTTTTCCAGAGCTCTCTCTTTAAAGTACGGCTACAACGTGAGAAATTTTATGAAGCTGGAAAAGATGGGAGCAATTGCCGTGGGACGTGTAATGACCTGCGTTCTGGGCATGGTCGTGCGACGGGAAAGAGAGATCAGGGATTTTAAGGAAACAAACTTTTACAGAGTGGTCTTAAAGACAGAAGCCGGATTCGAAGCCGAATTCAGGGCAGTGGAGGGCAGCAGGTACTTTAATACTCCTTTCATGTACAAGGATAACGGCTTTAAGGAGAAGAAAACTGCGGAAGAACTTATGGAAAGCCTCAAGGGACTTCAAGCGGCGGTTGATTCCATAGAGAAGAAAGAGGAAAAGAAGAATCCTCCGTTACTGTACAATCTGGCGGAAGCACAGAACGATTGTTCCAGGCTTTTTAAGATCAGTCCCGACGAGACTCTGAAAGTCATTCAGAATCTTTACGAGAAAAAGCTGGTCACTTACCCAAGAACGGACGCAAGAGTTCTTTCAACGGCAGTTGCCAAGGAGATAGCAAAAAACATCTCCGGCCTCAGAAGCTTTGAACCTCTTTCGGCATTTGCAAACGAGATCCTTGAGGGAAAAAAGTTCGTTGGGCTGGCAAAGACCAGATACGTGGATGACAAGAAGATCACGGATCATTATGCCATCATTCCCACGGGACAGGGTATCAGCGGCCTGAGGCAGCTTCCCCTTATGGAACAGAAGGTTTACGAACTCATTGCAAGAAGGTTTTTAAGCATATTCTACCCCCCTGCTGTCTACAGTAAGGATGCCATTGTCTTAAAGGTGGGGGACGAGAAATTCTTTGCCAACTTTAAAGCACTTAAGGACGAAGGTTACTATAAGGTGGCCAATGTCAAAAGAAAAGAAGCGGCAGAGGATAAGAAAAAGGATGACGAAGAGGATTCCGAGATCTCCACGGAGCAGCTTGCAGGCATAAACAAGCTGAAAAAGGGCGATGTCTTAAATGTTCAGGGCATGGAGATCAAAGAAGGAAAAACATCACCTCCCAAAAGATACACATCCGGTTCACTGATCCTTGCAATGGAAAATGCGGGACAGTTTATAGAAGATGAAGAACTGAGAGCACAGATCAAGGGCTCAGGCATAGGAACAAGTGCTACCAGGGCCGAGATACTGAATAAGCTGGTAAAGATACAGTACCTGAATCTGAACAAAAAAACCCAGATATTTTCTCCCACAAAACTCGGGGAGATCATCCATGAAGTGGTTATCGGCTCCATCTCATCCCTTTTGAGAGCGGATCTTACCGCAAGCTGGGAAAAAGGACTCACACAGGTGGCAGAGGGGCAGATAACAGGAAAAGAATACATGGACAAGCTGGAAGGCTATGTTACAAGAATGACGGACAAAGTAAAGAACAGCAACATCGGGTCTGCCCTCAACAGTGCCTTTATCAGCGTGGAAAGGAATTATAAATGATAGCCGATTACAAGATCGATAAATTGTTTGAAACAAATGAATCCATCGCCATAGATGAGATCAGAAGATTTGATTATCCCTGGGAGGTGCTTCCTCACATAGGGGAGATCATCCTGAAACTTGGTGCCGGTCTCGGAGATGATTATGAAAAAAGAGGAGACGATATCTGGATCCACAGATCCGCAACCGTTTATCCCACAGCATACATCAAAGGCCCCTGCATAATCTGCGCAGAGGCGGAGATCAGACACTGTGCTTTCATAAGAGGAAACGCTCTTGTGGGAGCAAAGGCAGTTGTGGGGAATTCCACCGAGCTGAAAAATGTGATCCTGTTTAATAATGTGCAGGTCCCTCATTACAATTATGTGGGTGATTCCATCCTTGGCTTTAAATCCCACATGGGGGCCGGATCCATCACATCAAATGTCAAATCCGACAAGACACTTGTGGTCGTTAAGGATGTACTTAGCGGAGAAAGCTTTGAAACAGGACTCAAGAAAATGGGAGCGGTTCTGGGGGACAATGTTGAAGTGGGCTGCGGCTCGGTTCTGAATCCCGGAACGGTTATCGGAAAGAACACAAACATTTATCCCCTTTCTTCGGTAAGGGGTTGTGTGCCGGCAGATAACATTTACAAAAATCAAAACGAGATAGTGATCAAAAGATAGGGGAATAAAAATGAGCGAAGAAATGAATGAAATGACAATGGCCGATTTTGAGAAGGAGATCAACGGATCCTTCAGAGCGGTAAATCCCGGAGACATTGTAAAGGGAACCGTCATCGGCGTATCCGATACAGAGGTTACTCTGGATCTGAACTACTATGCAGAGGGCATCATTAAGATCGATGAGCTTTCCAATGACCCCCGTTTTTCCATCAAGGGAGATGTGGCAGTAGGAGATGAGATCCGTGCAGTGGTCATAAGAGAAGACAGAAACGGCAACATCCTTCTTTCTAAGAAACAGGCAGATAACATCCTCGCATGGGACAAGCTTAAGGAGATGCAGAAAGAGAAAAAAGTGGTGAGCGTAAAAGTGGCAGGCAGTACAAATGCCGGAGTCATCACCTATCTTGAGGGCATCCGTGCTTTCATACCTGCTTCCAAGCTTGCGGTTTCCTACGTTGAGAACACGGAAGAATACGTCGGAAGGACGCTTGATGTTATCGTCATCACGGTAAACGAAGCAGATCAGAAGCTGGTACTTTCCGCTAAGGACGTACTCTTTGACAGAGAAAGAGAAGAGAGAAACTCAAAGATCGCCCGGATTCCCGTGGGAACGGTTACCGAAGGGACTGTGGAAAGGATAGAGCAGTACGGAGCCTTTGTTTCCATCGGAAATGATCTTCAGGGATTGCTCCACATTTCACAGATCTGCGACAAGAGACTTAAAACTCCCAAGGAAGTCCTTGAGATCGGACAGAAGGTCAAGGTCAAGATCATTGATGTAAAGGACGGCAAGATCTCACTTTCCATGAAAGCCGTGGAAGAAAAGGATGAGGTTGAAGAAGAAGTCAGCGAGGCACCTGCCGAGTATATGTTCGGAGATGACGAACCCGTGACCATGGCAGGCCTTTTTGCGGGTATCAAGTTAAAGAAGTAGGAATTTTACTACCCTTCTGCAGGGAAATTTCACCTTGCGGATTGACGGCAAAATTTGTATACTAATATTTTAAATATGTGTCTGCAAACAGAAGATCTGCATACACTATCGGAAACCATTCTACGGAGGCTAACATGGAATTCGGCAAGACAGTACTAAGACATGTTTACATCGACATAATCGTTAAGGATCATATGCTTGACGAGGTTTGTCTCTACCAGATCGATTACAAGGGAGACAAGAGCTTCAGAAATGAGGAGATCCTTTTTTCACAACCGCTTCCCACTGAAAGCACCGACGATGAAGGAAATGCAATTGTCATCCCCGCGGAAGAAGTGGACCTTAGGGCCGCATTCTTTGACAAGATCGTGGAATACAGAAATTCAGGCATAGAGATGAGGTACTTTGCCGTAAATGCAAAGGAAGTCATGCTGTATCTGATCGAGCCTTTGAAAAGCGTTAATCCCAAGGCAAAAAGGATGTTTAATGAGATGGCAGCGGAATGCCTTCCCCATGAATGGCTCACAGACTGTCTCAGCATGCTCAGAGTCATCCCCATGACGGATTTTGACGAGATCCCCGAAATGTCTGCTGGCATCAGGAGAAGACTTAAGGAAAAATTCCATGAGGTTGCCAATGAGATAAAAAGAGAAAAGAAGACACACATCTTTGCTTCTTACGAGACTCCCGTCACCGGACCCGAGCTGCTTTTCTGCATCACTGATGAGAACATGAACGTGATCGAAGATGTGAGACTTCACGGGCATATAAACGATGATATCGTGGTTTCCAAGGCCAGTGATTTCATCAACAAGTATCCCGATGCGGACATACTGATCAACAGATCGGAGATCAGACTGTATGCCCTCTTTAAGAAGGCGGAAAGCTTTACCGACAGGAAGTCTACGGAGATCGTCTACTCGATGGAGAGTATGCTGACTGCCCTCGGAAAAAGAAGCGGCAATACGAATTTCGAGACATACAGGGATTACATCAAAAATGCCGAGGATCTGAGATTCGGAAGATTTGACGACAACAGGATCCACAGCATCCACACATTCAGACTCCCCATGAGTTATAACACTGAAAGCGCCTGGGACACCAATTTCTCCGGTAATTCCATGTGGAGTTGCGACGATGAATACGGACTTTCCTACACTCTTGTGGGCGATAGTAAGGATGAGGATAAAAAGAAGAAAAAAGACGGCGAAAAGATCTACGGAAAGCTTTCTGTCGAGAAGGACAGAGAACGTTTCGTTTTACGTATCAGCAGAGTAAATGTCAAGAAATACGTTTCTGGCTATGCAGTGCTGACCGTTGAAGCAGAGAATCATTTCTATCCCGGAAAGAAGGACAAGGAACGTATCAATGAGCTTTGTTCTTCACTCTGGCGTTCAAAGTTTATGGGTGACAGCTATCCGGACATTCTGAACATTCAGATGAGATGCGGCGACAAGATCTATGCCATCGAGGCAAATCAGAGGAGTGACGGGAACACTGTTCCCTGGGTTGCTTTACTTCTGGATCTGGGACGAAAGAAGAAGAACAGCGGTTCAGCTAAATTCACAGCCTCCACCCTTTCTGACAGGATGTTTTCAATGACCGATGAAGGAGATGCAAAGCGTATCGAAGATGCGAATGATGAAGTGATCAATAAGAGCCTCATCAAGAGTGAGTACCTGCTCCAGTTGGAAATGTATCTTGCGGAGGTCATTTCACCCAAGGGAAGCAGAGACTTCTGCAGCCTGACCAAAAAGCAAAAGAAACAGGTCAAACTGATCAGAGGGGCACTTGCTTACATGGTCGGTTCCTACTGTTATGATGAAGAACAGGGTGAATTTGCAGGGGCGTACAGATACGTCAATAAGATCAGAAAGATAAGAGAAATCGAGGACAGGCTTGAAAGAAAGCTTGACCTGCTCTACGAATAAGACTTGAAGATGAGGTGAAAAAAAGATGGGAACAGAGATTTCGTCGGCAGTAATCAGAAGGCTTCCGCGCTATTACAGATATCTCGGAGAACTGATGGCACATGATGTTGTAAGGATTTCTTCCAAGGAACTCAGCGAGCGTATGGGAGTCACCGCTTCACAGATCCGTCAGGACCTCAACAATTTCGGAGGCTTTGGGCAGCAGGGATACGGCTACAATGTCGAGTATCTTTACACTGAGATCGGTAAGATCCTCGGCCTCGACAGAAAGAAGGAAATGATCGTGATCGGAGCCGGAAATCTGGGAAGAGCTCTGGCCAATTATTCCGACTTTGAACGCAGGGGCTTTGTCATTAAAGCGCTGTTCGACATTTCTTCCAATCTTGTGGGGAAGAGCGTTAACGGCATACCGGTCCTTTCCATGGAGAAGATCCCGACCTATCTCAAGGAGAACAAGATCGACATCGCTGCCATTACGATCCCCAAGGAAGCTGCTCCTCAGGTTGCGGCAGATCTGGTCAAGGCAGGCATCAAAGCTATATGGAACTTTGCTCCCACCGATCTTTCATTACCTGACTATGTGGTTCAGGAAAATGTGCATCTTACGGAAAGCCTTATGAGACTTTCTTACAAGCTCAGGGCATCAGAGGATAAATAATGAAGTATTCGCTTAGTGCATCGCAGGCAAAGGAAATAGACAGGTATACGATAGAAGAGATCGGGATCCCTTCGGAGGTACTGATGGAGAAAGCTGCCATGGGCGTGGCTTATGCCGTCAGGGAGATCGCAGGACACAGTGATGAGATAATTGCTGTATGCGGTACCGGAAAGAACGGCGGAGATGCCATGGCTGCGGCAAGGATCCTTGCCATGGCGGGATACTCTGTTAAGATCAGGATACTGGGGGACATGAAGACTGCGGCAAAGGAGACTAAACTGCAGCTTAAGATCGCAAAGAATGCGGGAGTAAAGGTGCTTAAGAAAGTCAATTACTCTGACTTTAAAGTGGTCATCGACGGCATTTTCGGTATCGGTCTGTCCAGGCAGATCACAGGCGATATATACAAAGAAATCGAACAGATCAATGCGACCGGGCTGCGCGTTATCTCGGTGGATGTTCCGTCGGGAGTAGGGGCGGATGATGGTCGCATTTTCGGAATAGCGGTAAGGGCAGATGTTACGGTCACCTTTGGAAGCATCAAAACAGGCTGCCTTCTCTATCCCGGCGCGGAATACGCCGGTAAGACGGTGATCTGGGACATAGGAACGGACAATTCCATGCTCTCGGAGCCTCCGAGGACATTCTACTATGATGAAGACCCTCAGCTCCTGTTACCGCCGAGAAAAATGAATTCAAACAAGGGGACCTACGGAAGAGTACTGATCGCAGCAGGTTCCAAAAATATGGCAGGAGCTGCTTTTCTTGCTGCCGCGGCTGCCTACAGGACGGGAGCGGGACTTGTCAGAGTCCTTACCACCGAGGACAATCGGGAGATCATCCAAAAGAAGCTCCCGGAGGCAGTTCTTACAACCTACAGGGTGAACGACAACGGTTCGCTGAATGAGGAAAGCATTCCCGACATCAAGGAAGCCATCGAATGGGCGACTGTCATCCTTCTGGGACCCGGCATAGGACAGAAGAGTGCTTCTGCAAGCATAGTGAATTATTGCATCAGCGAATGCAATGTTCCGCTGATCGTGGATGCGGACGGCATCAACATCCTTTCAAAGCTCATCGACGAAAAGGCAGGAGAGAATGCTACGTCCGAGGACAGGATCCATCTGCTTGCAAAGATACTTCCCGCGGGAACCATCCTTACACCTCACAAAAAAGAACTGTCAAGACTCATCGGAGTCTCTTTGGCAGAGCTTTCCATGTGTCTTTTCAGTGCGGCTGAAAAGTGCACTGTGGGAAATGAGCTCATTTTTGTAAAGAAGGACGTGAGAAGCATAGTGTCCTTCGGTAATTCGAATTACATAAATGTGACCGGAAACGACGGAATGGCAAAAGGAGGCTCGGGAGACGTGCTGGGAGGCATAATCGCGGGACTCATCGCTCAGGGTGAAAGCAGAAAGGCAGCTGCAATGACAGGCTGCTACATCCACGGACTTGCGGGAAATGCCGCAGCTGTCAGAAACGGAAGCCGTTCCATGCTTGCGGGAGACATACTTGAAGCAATACCGGAGATAATATCTCCAAATAATACACAGAAAGAAAACCTGTAATGAACAACAATTTTTATCGTGTTCAGGCAAACATCAACCTGGACGCCGTAAGACAAAACATATTAAACGGCAAAAAGCTCCTGAAATCCGGAACAAAGATGATGGTCGTTGTAAAGGCAGATGCCTACGGGCACGGGGCTGTTAATATCGTAAAGAATGTGGATGACATCGCGGATGCATATGCAGTGGCCATCCCCGAAGAAGGCGTTGAACTGAGGAAAAAGGGAGCCACAAAGAAACCGATACTGGTTTTGGGCTACACATTCCCCGAACTCTGCGAGGAAGCCATTGTAAATGACATTTCCCTTGCAGCTTTTGATTTTGAAACAGTAAAGAAGTACGACGAGGTTGCGGCAGAACTCGGCAAAAAGGCTGTGATCCATCTGAAGCTTGACACAGGGATGAGCCGCATCGGCTATCAGTGCGACACCGATGAGCAGATCGAAAGAAGCCTTGAAGACATTAAAAAGATCAAAGACCTTAAAAATGTGGTTGTAGAAGGCATGTTCACGCACTTCTGCAAGGCGGACGAGCCTGACAAGACCTTCGCGAGAGGACAGCTGGCAAAGTACCTGAGATTTGCGGATGTACTGGAGAAGAACGGGATCGGGATACCCTTGAAGCACGTATGCAACAGCGCAGGGGTCATCGACATCCCCGAGGGAGATCTTGATATGGTGCGCTTTGGCATCACCACCTACGGTATGTATCCCACGGATGATGTGACCAAGGAAAAATGCCCTGTTACCCCTGCCATGGAGATAAAGACACGGATTTCTATGGTGAAGATCCTTCCCGCGGGAACAGGCATAGGATACAGCGGTACCTACGTCTGCAATGAGGACCGAAGGATCGCCACCATCCCTGTGGGCTACGGTGACGGCTTCCCGAGAGGGCTTTCCAATGCGGGAAGAGTGCTGATCAACGGTAAGTCAGCCCCCATCCGCGGAAGGATATGCATGGATCAGTGCATGGTGGATGTGACGGAGATCCCCGAAGCTAAAGTGGGATCGGTGGTCACACTTATGGGAAGAGACGGAGACGAATTCATTTCTGCGGAGGAGATCGGAGCGACAGTGGGAAATTCCTTCCATTATGAGGTTGTCTGCGATGTGGCGAAACGTGTTCCCAGAGTTTATTTCCGGGACGGTAAGGTTGTTGCGGTACAGGATTATTTTAAGGACATGTTATGAGAACTATAGATACATTTAAGATGGAAAGACCCGGCCTTGTGCAGGTGGGTGATGTGTGCGACATCAGAGAAGGAACCCTTCCAAACTCGGTTTTCTACTATGTTGTGGAGCCTGCTGTGGCCATGAGCGGTAACATTCCTTTAAGCGAAAGACTTGTCGATAAAAACGGTGATTTGATCACCAAGGGAAAGATCGCAGACATCAAGGAAACAGACAGAGGCTATTATCTTACTGTAGAATTTGAGGATTAGTATGAACATTCCTTTCGAAATGCAGGAAGCAATTGAAAAATTAATTGAGGAACGCAGTATCTCTAAGATCAGAGACTGCGTTTCTTCTGTTTGTGAGCGTTACAACAATGAATCCGGGCGCGGAAAGACCCTGGTTAAGAACGAAGAGGAAGCAGTGAGCTATGCCATCTCCAGAATGCCCGGAACTTTCGGTGCGGTAAAGAGCACGATCAAGGCTTTCAAGGAAGCTTTGGAAGGGCATTTCGGGAACGATGCAGGGGGAGAGACAGAAATCGGATTTCAATCTCTCGCGGACATCGGCTCAGGAACAGGAGCGGCAGTCTGGGCCGCTGCTTCCGAATTTGATTTTGAAAAGATCACCTGCTTCGAAAGAGAGAGCAGCATGATCGAGATCGGAAAACATATGCTTTCTTACGGCGAGGACGTAATGAAAAACGCCGAATGGGTGCAGGGGGATGCTGTAAAAGGGAAGGACGGCGGTTTTAAAGCGGATCTTGTTACCGCATCCTACATAATGAATGAACTGAAGCAGGAAGACAGAAACGGTTTTTTAAAAATGCTGTGGGATACAGCGGAAAAAGCCATTATCCTGATCGAGCCGGGAACGAAAGCAGGATTTCAAAATGTATTGTCTGCAAGAGAGTTTTTTGTTAAAAACGGAGCTTCTGTTGTTGCTCCCTGTACATTTTCAACTGAATGTCCCCTGACAAAAGATGACTGGTGCCATTTCTCATGCCGTATGCAGAGAAGCAGGGTACAAAAGTTTGTAAAGGGCGGGGATGCGCCCTACGAGGATGAAAAGTTTTCTTACATTGCGGTTTTAAAAACATGCTTGGGAGAGGAAATCTCCGGTACTGATGGAATGAAGCGGACAAACTGCATCGGCAACGATGCCAGGATCATCCGGCATCCCATAACAAATAAAGGATGCATTGAACTTAAACTCTGTTCAGAAAGGGGAATTGAAGATGTGAAGGTCACATCACGTGACAAAGCACAGTTCAAGGCCGCCAGAAAAGCGGAGTGGGGAGACGGATGGTGGACTACATAAGGCTCTTGTAAATGAGCCTCTACTTATTTAAATACGCTTTTATCTGTTCCTCGGATACCCCATTCTGCTTAAGAAGGGCGAGAAGTTTTGCATTTGAGGTTGTAAGTGAAGAAACTTCTATGCTTAACGTGGAGTTTTCCGCGGCTAACGTGGAGTTTTCCGCGGCTAACGTGGAGTTTTCTGCAGTTAATGCAGCTTTCTCATCAGCCAATAAAGCGAGTTCCTCCTTGCTTTCCTGTAATTCATGCTCAAGCGTCCGCTTATCGAGCATATATTTTTCATGAGCTTCCATTATTGTTTTTTCCTGACTCTGGACGTTGGACTTGTACATGACCTGTGCCACCTCCTTAAACGTGTCATTCTTTAAGCATATCTTCTTAAGCTCTTCCCAAGTGGTTGCTTTGAAGATCTCAGCCCAATAAACAAGATCGTTATCTATGTCTTCCTTCGTTGCTATATCTGTCTTGTTTAAATATAGCACGTTTAATTTCATAAAGGAAGAGTATGAATGGAAGTTTTTGGTATTAAGAAGTTCGTAGTGAGAATAGAATTCGGGATATTCCGGGAAAAGTGGATCATTCATGATTGCAATAAAGGTGGCAGGCTTAAGCTTGGAATAGTCGTCACCTTCCCCGATGCTGTCAAAGCAGCGGCAAAGATAGAGCAAAGTCCGGAGTTTCCAGCTGCCTTTTACATACATCTGAAGCTCGATATCGATGATCTCGTTATTGTTTAAGGATACCTTTACGTCAAGTATAATCTCCTTGGTAGCATACATAGAATAATCGACAGGATTGGTGAGTATCACATCTTTCACGGTTTTAGGATCAAGGCCTTTAAGAGCGCAGACAAGACCTTTAAGAGCCTTGGGTGATCTGGCCATCACAAGATGGAACATCATATCGTTTTTAAGGGTAACATCAATAGGACCTGTTGCGTCCTCGAAGGAAACAGGCATAGTTTCGGTATTCTCTTTTGTATTCATTAAACCTCCTAAAAATATAAGCATTACATGGAAAAAATGATTCCAAGAAGGACCTGCGGGCAGATCCCGGAATGTAAGACAAAACTTCTTTGATAGATACTTCAAAAAGAGCAGCTGCAGCCTGTATCGGTGAAGAACCACCCAAAGAACAATATCGATTATATAAGGTGAAAATGCGGTTTTCAATATACAAAGTTCACAAAAAACGAGGGTTTAAATGTACAAGATGCACAAATGTAAATGTACAACATGTTTATATTTTTACCCTTTATAATATTTTTGGATGACGACAACGATCATAATATTATAGGGTTTTACCTTTGAACGGAGGAAAGCATGTATGTTCAGATCAGATCACACCCCCCCTGTGATCCATTTTTTTATTGCAGTCATAGTTTGAAAAAGGTACAATATCAAATAGATTTATGAAAGACGAGGACAAGAAATGATAGTTTACAACGGCGTTAAAACAGGTTTTCTTACGAGTTGCGAAAATGATTCCATTGCGATCGAGATAGAAGAAAACATCCTTAAGAAACTTGGTAAGCATACGCCTTTGGCTGAATTCAGATCTTGGGAAAACTCCTTGAATTATATGTACAAGGTGCTTAATGACAATGAAATCCCTGCGGATGCGGGCATAGCCATTGAGTTTAACATACCACAGACTTCCAAGAGAGTGGATTTCATGATCTCAGGATACAACGAGTATAATGATCCGGGCGTTGTAATAGTGGAGCTTAAGCAATGGGAGAATCTTACGGAAGTACAGGGAACTGATGCATTGGTTGAGACCTTTGTGGGAGGAGGGATCCATAAGGTGGTACATCCTTCGTATCAGGCCTGGTCATATGCACAATTGATAAAAGATTACAATCAAGAGGTTCAGGATGGCGGTATTGCGTTGTCTCCCTGCGCATGTTTACACAATTATATAAGGCAAATTGAGGATCCGTTGGATGCGGAACAATATAAAGACTATCTTGACGAGGCTCCTGCATATACCAAGGGACAGTTAACAGAACTAAGGGCTTTTATAAAGAAGACGGTCCGTAAAGGCGACAGGGAAGAACTGCTGTACAGGATCGATAATGGCAGGATCAGACCCTCAAAAAGTCTTCAGAACACAATTGCTTCTATGCTTAAGGGTAATCGCGAATTCATCATGATAGATGAGCAAAAGGTTGCATATGAAGAGATACTGCGGCTTTCGATGAAATGCCAGAAGGATATGAAAAAGCGTACCATTGTGGTGAAGGGCGGTCCGGGAACGGGCAAAACGGTCATCGCGATCAATCTTTTGGCAGAACTCACCCAGAGGGATCAGTTGGTTCAATACGTTTCTAAAAACAGTGCTCCCAGAGATGTCTACCTTAAGAAATTGAAGGGCCAGTTTAAAAAGAGCAGTGTTGATAATATGTTCAAGGGATCCGGACAATATACCGAAGTTCAAAACAATATGATCCACACCCTGCTCTGTGATGAGGCACATCGTCTGAATGAAAAGTCGGGAATGTTCCATAATCTTGGGGAGAATCAGATCAAGGAGATAATCCATGCTGCTTTCTGCAGCGTCTTTTTCATTGATGAAAGTCAAAGAGTAACAATGGATGACATAGGTAGTGTGGAGGAGATTGAAAAATGGGCTGAGTCGGAAGGCGCCGAACTGACCTATCTGGAATTGGTTTCTCAGTTCAGATGCAATGGTTCTGACGGCTATCTTGCATGGTTGGATCACGTGCTTGAGATACGTGAGACTGCTAACTATGACCTTGAAGGCATAGATTATGACATCCGCATCTGTAATACACCGGGGGAGGTGCGACGGTTGGTAATGGAGCGAAATGTTCTTGCCAACCGTGCCAGGATCCTTGCCGGGTACTGCTGGGAGTGGAATAAGGAAGGAAAAAACAATCCCAACTATCATGATATTAAGATAGGGGATTTTGAAATGAGCTGGAATCTTGGAAACGGTGAACCTTTTGCCATTAGTGAGACTTCCGTTAATGAAGCGGGGTGCATTCACACTTCTCAGGGACTTGAGTTTGATTATGTCGGTGTGATAATGGGAGATGACATAAGATACGAGGATGGTCATGTAATCACTGATTTTACAAAGAGGGCGAACACAGATCAGTCAATCAAAGGTTTAAAGAAAATGTACAAGGAATCTCCGAAAGAAGCCAAGAAACGTGCGGACGAAATAATCAAGAACACCTATAGGACTTTGCTTACCAGAGGAATGAAGGGCTGTTACATCTATTGTACTGATCTGGCGTTAGCAACATATTTAAAAACTAGATTGGAAGGACAAAAACATGAGACAGGAAACAATTGACAGGATAAGAAAATTTACTGAGGATCGTGACTGGGATCAGTTCCATTCCCCGGAGAATCTGGCAAAATCTATTGTGATAGAGGCAGCGGAACTTCTGGAATGCTTTCAGTGGAGCGGAACGGATTATGACCCTCAGCACGTGAAGGAAGAACTGGCGGATGTAATGGTGTACACCAGAAATCTGCTGGATAAGCTTGGGCTGGATGAAGATGAGATCGTCAACATGAAGATGGAGAAGAACGAGAAAAAATATCCTGTGGAGAAAGCTAAAGGAAGCTCCGCAAAATATGATAAGCTTTAAAGGAAAGACGTTTGATAAAATAAAAGTGACTAAAGCAACGTACGGTGGGATAGAATGAAATTTGTGGATTTAACATGTAGCCATTGTGGAGCAAAGCTTAAGGTCGACTATGCAAGAAAGACTTTGATTTGTGAATTCTGTGGCTCTCAAATTCTTATTGATGATGGACTACAGCATAGTAATAAAGAAGGTATAGATCCTAAGTATTATGAAATGAAGAAAATGGCTGATTATTGTTTGGAGAATGGTGGGTATGATGATGCGTTTGAATGGTATCAGCAGATCTTTAATCAGTACAGATGGGTTGATTACGACAATGTTGTTAAAATGATAAAAGCGTATTCACATAACTGTTCTTTCGAGTACCTAAAAGATAAGATTGTCAATCAAGACAAGAAAAATAAAGGAATAGAGAAAGGTGATGAAAGCCACCTAATGCTTTCAGCAGAGGAAAAAACTAAAGCTTTTGAAGGTGAACTATTAAATATTCGGGAGTGGGCATCTTGGATTCCACAAAAAGCTGATGGTCAAGATGTAATAAAAGTACGGGATTTCGTGCAAGAATTGACTTTCTATATAAGAAAATGCAGTGAGAACTGGAAAACAGAAGAAATAAGAAAAGATAATTCTGACAGAGAAAACAGGAGAATAGTAGAGAAAAAAAGATTGATTTACCTATTTATCCCCTCTATGCTTTGTTTGATATTGGCTATAGCAGTGTTTGTCTGGGCTAAAAATGATTACAAGTACTTCTCGTTGTTTTTTATAATAGCTATTGTCCTTTTGCTTTCTGCTGTATCATCACAGCATAGAAGATAACATTAGCTTACTCCTGTCAATATATTGTTTAGTTTGTACATCTATATTATCAGTGTTCTTTTTTTATTCTACATGACTGAAGAGAACGCAGCAACTGAATCCGAAAAAACATTGTAGGATAACGTAACTACAATGTTAACTAGCTAGCGAGAGACGGCGTTTCATGCCG
>JAEEGK010002310.1_pt1 | contig 47765 bp, 24 predicted proteins | sample 8958771 | NCBI WGS metagenome assembly JAEEGK01 (sample SAMN16246547, study PRJNA631951) | gut metagenome | biome: gut microbiome; feature: rumen; material: SC-attached | host: Bos | place: Iran: Karaj | collected 2018-10 | reverse complement strand
AAGTTCTTAGACCTAAAGGTCAAAGCGACCAAGGTCGATTACAAAATTTAAAGTTCAAAGATTTAATTATGAGTCAGAAAATTCGTATCAAGCTGAAGAGCTACGACCACAAACTCGTAGACAAGTCAGCAGAGAAGATTGTGAAGGCCGTTAAGGCTACTGGTGCTATCATCAGCGGTCCAATTCCCCTTCCCACCCACAAGCGTATCTACACCGTTAACCGCTCTACCTTCGTTAACAAGAAGGCTCGTGAGCAGTTCCAGCTGAGCGACTACAAGCGTCTCATCGACATCTACAGCTCTACCGCTAAGACTGTCGACGCGCTGATGAAGCTCGAGCTCCCCAGCGGTGTTGAAGTTGAGATCAAGGTCTAATACCCTTTATCACAACGTATAATCAAATAAAGCCCCCGTTGAGGGGCTTTTTTGATGTGATACATTCGAAATGTCATAATCTTAAACCGACAAAGGCGCGGGCATGATATTTGTTCTGGTTGAACGTGACATCGCCGTTGTCGTAGATGGAGTTGCTCATCATAAACGAGGCACCAGCGTTGAAACGAGGCGTGAAGTGGTAGACCACGGAGGCTCGCTCGTTGAAGATCATGTTGAAGCACAGGCCGTGGTCACGCTTCTCCTGATAGTCCTTGCCTTGCACGCGGTCGGCTGCGGGACGAAGCTCGAGCTTGTTGTGCTTGTAAACTACGAAGTTGGGCATGACTGAGAGGTGGAGCAGCCACTGCGAGTGCTTGCCGAGCACGAGGTTGTAGCCGTAGCCGCCGCCAATGGCAAAATTGGCGAAGGTCAGGTGTACGTCGGGAGCCTTCGGACTGCGCTCAATCAGTTCGTTGGTTGTCTTGATGCTACCACCTTGGAAACTGGCTCCTGCGAGCCATGAACCTGCTGAGCGAAGCTGGTAGTAGTTTTGGTAGAGGGCGGCAGGGAAGGAGAAACGACGGTGGTTGAAGGTGTAATAGGCAGCCACGTTGACAACGTTCATGCGTAGCCCTTCCTCGTCCAAATGGTCGATGTCGCCCAAATGCATGTCACCTGTCAGCGTCGTGGAGCGCAGGTAGTTGATGTCGAAGCTGATGCGATTGCCGTGGTATTCGAAATTGAACTCATAGTCGTCGTAGTCGCCGCGCATTTTGGCAGGGTTGAGCGTCAGCGAAGCGGCAAGGTCGCAGTAGTTCACCTCCAAGCCGATGGTGGTATTCTTCTTGGTGTGCAGGTCGTACTTCGAATAGACGCCGTTGACCGTACCTTTGGCATGGATGTAGTTACCCGTCTGGTTGACCATAGCCCTCAGCAGCCACTTTTCCTTCGGGCGGGCCACATAGTTCGTGTCGTACTTCGACTTGAAGTACATGTTGCTGAGCTTATTGTTGAGGCGCTTTCCCAGACTCTCTTTTTTGGCAATGGTATCGTTTTTCACGCTGTCAGTGGAGACGGACTGGGCATCCGTCTCCAGCGTAACAGCGCAAAAAAGGATTAATGATATGATAAATCTAATGCTCATAGTCTGCACGTCAGTCCTATTTTGCTTTCAAAGGTTCTTGCAATCACATTGCTGTTCTGTCGCAAGATCAGATCCTTGTCATAGTAATAGTTGTAGTGCGTGCGGCGCCAGTAGTAGGTTGTTGAGAGGTTGATAGACCACTGACGGGCAAGGTGGAACTCTATGATAGGATTGATGACCAACAGGGCTGCATTACTGTTGTCACCCTGAACGTTCAGGTAGTGCAAGTCTTTCTCGCCACTGGCATAGGCATTCAGGTCTTTATCCTCGTAACCCTTCCATGTGTAGAGGCGGAAGTACTTGGCATTGAGCATGAAACGACCGAACTTGCCGAAGTCGATCTGCGTCTTTGACTTGACACTGAAACCGCTACCCATATTATAGTCGCGTTCGATGACGTTGAAGAAGTCACTCTTGGTACCACCCAGCAGGATGCCGCTAAGGAAGACGCGCTGTTCCAACTTAGAGATGGCACCCATCTGGGGCAGTGAGACGATGAAGCCAGGGCCGAAGCCAGCAGCTTCGCTGATGCGGTAGGGGGTCAACTCGGAACCGTCCTCAATAGGTTTGGCATCATAATAGTTGAAGTGCTGGTAGATACCGAACTCACCTGCCATATCCTTCTTGTCAAGGATAGGCGTACTCCACAGACGTCCCACGATGCTCAGCGTATTCACCATGGGCTGTCCGCCACCGAAGGCAGCATTTGTCTCCAAGTCAAAGAAGTCGTAAGGGGTGGTATGCTTGTCACCATCCACCGATGTGCCGTATGTCAGCGTCATGTTGACGTAAGGCGCATGAACACCGCGGAACAGTGCTCCGTCGTCGGCCAAGTAGCGCCAACCGACAGAGAACGATACGTCAACGGGAATCTCATGGAAGTCATGATAGCGATAGTGGTCGCTACGCACACGCCAGGCATCACCGCTGACGATACGATGAATACCCTGAATGGGGTTGATGATGGCTGCGGCAGCCTCACGCCAGAAGCGCCTCCAACCGTGGTCGCGGTCGTCGAGGATGGTATGGCTTAGACGGTGCGTCATTTCACCGATGGCCATACCGCCACAGGTGGTAGCGATAATGTCGTTGATGGCTGGTGGCTCCGTCTCACCCAAGAACTCCCACATGGCCGAACCCAGCAGCGAGTAGGGTGCCGATTCCCAGAATGACAGTCCGTTGGTACGTGCTGCATTGAAGTAGAGGTTGCCGTGATAGGGGTGTGCAAACATGTTGGTGATAAAGAAGTCATTATCCCATACCATACCGTCGGTGAAGTTATGCCTCAGCGAACGCAGCGTGGTTTGTGCGAAGTCAGAGTTCAATGCCCAGCGGTCGAACAGCTGTACCCCCACGTTGATGGCCGTCACCTCGGCAAGTGCCTGCCAGTAACGTTTCTTCACGGGCAGCGCCATCGTCGAGTCGGCAAACACCAGCTTCGATCGTTTTTCCTCCCAGGCACGCTTCCACGAGTCGTGCTGGTTGCGTGGCTGGCGGTAGGTGAGACCCAGCTCAAACAGTGGACGGTTACGATAGGTCTCGTTACGGTTATAATAACGCGTCAGTCCCCAACCCACTGAGGCAAAGGCACCGTATTTCTTGCTGAACTGATAGTCGGCATTGATACGTGCCTGCAGCGAATAGAGGCGTTCTGGACCTTCGTCCGAGTTCTTATGGAACGTCTCCACATGGTAGTAGCCGATGTCACCGCTCAGGCTCCACTTCGGTGACAGTTGGACGTACTGTCCCAAACGGTAGAAGATGGCACCCGAGAACTTCGAGTCGAGACCCATGAAATGCGTACCGACACCAATGATGCTATAGGTACTCTTATTACGATAGCGGGCAGCAAGATTTGTCTTCGTTGACGAACCGCCATAGAGCATATAGTCGATGGTCGTAGTGGGATTGATGTTCACCAGACCAATCTTATGGCCGATGCTGTCGTATGACAGGTTCACAACACCCACCTGCCAACCCTTGGGACGCTTGCGGGCAATATTGAACAAACCGATCTGCGCACCATTCAGCGAGTCAGCATAGTTGAAGGTTGCCAACTGTAAGCCACGCGTCATGGCTGACGACACGTTTAGAAGACCAGCCAACTGCACGCCTCTATTCATGCCGCCCGTCACATTGTTGAGCGCACTCAACTGCAGACCGTTGAACACGTGTGCCGATGTGTTCGACATCCCAGCCAACTGCAGGCCGTGACCACCCTCTGTGGCTACTGTCGATATGACGCCAAACTGGACGCTTTTCACCGAGTCTTGCGTACTGACGATGCCGACAGGAGACTTCTGCGCCTGAACGTTGATTGCAACCATCATGGAGGCTGCGGCCAATAATATTTTCTTCATATCAGATACTTAATTCGTCAAGTACGGTAATCAGACGCTTGTCGAAGCGTTTGTCGGTACGGATGCACTCTGAGAAGGGAACGTAGACCACCTCGTTGTTGCGGACGCCCACCATGATGTTGCGCTGACCCTGCAGAATGGCCTGGATGGCACCGACACCCGTGATAGATGCCAGGATGCGGTCGCGGGCCGATGGCGAACCACCGCGTTGTAGGTGACCGAGTATCGAGACGCGTACGTCGAACTCTGGGAACTCCTTCTTTACACGGTCGGCGTAGTACATGGCACCACACTTGGGACTCTCCGAGACGATGACGATACACGACTTCTTCGACTTGCGGATGCCGCGGCCCATGAAGGCTGCCAGCTGGTCGACGTCTGTTGCCTCTTCGGGCACAATGGCAGCCTCTGCACCGCAGGCGATAGCGCTGTTCTGTGCCAGGAAACCCGCATCGCGACCCATCACCTCGACAAAGAAGATGCGTTCATGCGAATTGGCGGTGTCGCGGATACGGTCTACACATTCCATAATGGTGTTCATCGTCGTGTCGTAGCCAATGGTGGCATCCGTGCCGTACAGGTCGTTGTCGATGGTGCCCGGCAGACCGATAACGGGGAAGTCGAACTCCACACCGAAGTTCCAGGCTCCCGTCAGTGAGCCGTTACCACCGATGACAACGAGGGCATCTATCTCTTCCTTCAGGCAGGTCTCATAAGCCTTCTGACGACCCTCAGGTGTCATGAAATCTTTCGAACGGGCCGTCTTCAGAATCGTACCGCCACGAGTAATGATGCCTGAGACATCCTCCGTGGTAAAGGGCTTCACCTCGTCGTGGATGAGTCCTTCGTAGCCTCGGTAGATACCCTTGATGTTAAACTGGTTGTAGATACCTGAGCGCGTCACGGCACGGATGGCTGCATTCATGCCGGGGGCATCGCCACCCGACGTCAAAATACCGATAGTCTTAATCTTTCCCATATTCGTTTGTATTTGGTTTTATTTATATTCTGCAAAGGTACGAAAAAAATGCGGTCAAACAATATCTATTCTTTATTTTTACTAAAAAAGTGAGATTTTCGGACATTTGTTGTCTAATATCGGACGTTTCTCTTGCTCCCTGCTCCTTGCCGCTTGCCCCAAAACATTAGAATTCATATCCGAGATTCAGGTAGAAGTACGGATTCTTGGTGCGAGCGTCATTTGTCATGTATTGGCGTATTTCTTCATTAGCCGGAACTGGTGGCGATAGACGAGGCAGGCGAGGCCGAGATAGACGGCGGCCTGAATCCAAAGGATACGAATCTCGGGCAGGACCTGGCTAACCGAGGCTCCCATCGAGTTGACACGGATGAAGGCGCGCACGCCAAAGGTGCTGGGGAACAACCAGGAGACACCCTGCCAGTAGCCAGGGATGCTGGACTGCGGCCACGACACGCCGGTCAGGAACAGCAGTGGCACCGAGACGAAGACCATGAGCAGCATGACGTTCTCACGGTAGCGCACAAGGCACGACATGGTCAGACCGAAGAAGACACTGGCCAAGGTATATGGCAGCAGCATCCAGAACAGCGTCCAGCCCGTGCCCAATTGCGGGAACGAGAACATCGACGGCACGGCCATCGAGAGGTAGGCGGCGGCGACAGCACCGATCATGCCGTAGCACAGGGCCTTGCCCCACACGATGCGGTAGGCGCCGCGGTAGTGCGGGTCGTCGTCAGGGATGAGCTGCCCATTGCGATGGCGCTCGCGGGCGGTACCTGCGGCCATGCCGATGCCGAGGGCAAGGGCCTGCTGCAGGATGAGCATGAGCACGGCGGGCAGCACGCACGAGCCGTAGCCGCCCGAGGGATTGTACATCGCCACGTCGTCGACGGCCAGTGGCTGCGCCGTGATGGCATCCTCGCGCTTGGTGTAGTTGCCGGCCTTCTTGATGTTCATGCCCGCGCCGAGGCGGCCGGCCTCGACCATCGCGGTCTGATAGACGGCCTTGTAGGCCAGCATCAGCGACATGTCGCAATAGACGCTGACGTGGGCCTGCTCGCCACGGTTGACACACTCGGCGAAGTCCGCCGGAATGAGATAGATGCCGCGCACCAGCTGACGGCTCACCAAGGAGCGGGCCTCGTCAAGGTCTTGGGCATAATACTTGATGCAGACGTCGGGCGAGGCGTCGCAGTCGTTGATGAACTGCCGCGACAGGGCCGAGTGCGACTGGTCGACCACCACCACGGGCGTCTCGTGCAGCGTCTCGTTGTTGTATATCCACGAGTAGAGCAGCGGGTAGCCCAAGGGCACCACGACGAGGAACATCAGCACGCCCTCGTCCTTGACGACCTTCACCAGCTCGTTGCGGAAGATATGGAGCACGTCGGTGATGTGCTCGCGCAGTCGGTTAAGGAATGTAGACATAATTCAGCATTGCATGTTTAATCTTTCTAAGCACGAACCAGGGCAGCAGCGTGAAGGCCACGAGTGCCACGAGGTGGAACCAGACGTCGATGACGGGAAAGCCGTTCAGCACCGTCGCCTGATAGATCATCCAGTAATGACGCAGCGGGAACAGCCACGACATGGCCTGCAGCGGGGCATCCATACCGGCCACGGGGAACGCCGAGCCGCACATCGAGATGGAGAGCACCGACCACAGCGACGAGATGCTCATCGACATGCGCAGCGAGGGCATCAGACCGAAGGCGAAAATACCGAAGCCGAGTCCACCAGCCACCTGTAGGAGACTGAGCCTGACGATGCGCCACACGCCACCGAGTCGTGGGAAGTGGAGCACCTCGAAGATATAATACTGGTAGATAAAGATCACAAGCAGGAAGATCAGTGCATGGACGATATACTTGCCGAGGATGGCCACGACGATGTTGTTGTCAGCCTTGGCGAGCCAGTCCTTGCCCGTGTCGAACTTCATTTCCATACCCACGGCATAGGCTGCGAGCAGCGCCATGAAGAGCATGAGGATGCCCGGCACAAAGACAGTCGTCAACGAGTAGTTGTACGAGCCTTGTGGGTTGGAGATCATGTGCGCATCGACCGTGATCGGCTGCAGCGACGCCTTGATTTGCTCCTTCGAAGCACCCTTGGCCGCAAGCGTCGACTGTCCGACGGCTGCCGAGCCCAACGAGCCGATGGTCTTCATGTCCTTCATCGCCATCGAACCGGCAGTCATACACGTCATCGTATAGTAATACGATATCTTCGGCTGACGACCGGCGAGCAACTTGGCTGACGTTCCCTCGGGGATATAGAGGTAGGCGTAGACCTTACCCTCCTGCATGGCATTGCGCGCCTCGGTGATGTTGGCGAAGCGGTAGACCACACGCGACGACTGCATCGCATCGAGGTTGCGTATCAGGCCACGCGATGTAGCGCTATTGTCCTGGTCCACCACACCCACGGGCAGGTCCAGGGCCACGCCGTCGTCGAGCATCGTGGTGAAGAAGAACACCAGCAGCAGCGGGAACACCACCATGCAAAAGCCGTAGATGCGGTTTTTCCTGACGATGATGTCAAGCTCGCGCAGCGCGACGTGTCCTATATTAGTTAAATACTTCATTAACTATTCACTTTTCACTATTCATTATTCACTTCTTCAGAATGACTGACATGCCGGGACGGACGTTCTCGATCTTCTCTGTCGGACGGGCTTTCACCTCAAAGGTCTTCTGGTCATACTGACCACTGGCCTTTGTGGCCTTCCACACGGCAAACGAGCCCTTGTCCTTCATCGATGTCACTTTCAGCTTCGCTTCTTTGTCGAGCGCGGGGATCTTCACCGTCAGTTCGGCGCCCACCTGAATGTCCTTCAACTGATCCTCACGAATGTTGAACGTTGCCCACTGGTCGTCCATCACTGCAATCGACATAATCGGCGTGCCCGTGCCAACAAGTTCTCCCACCTTCGGGTAGACGTCGGTCACCTCGCCGTCCATCTGTGCCACCTGCACAGTCTCCTTGATATAACTCGTCACCTCCTGCACGGCACCGCGGGCCTGACCCACTGTGGCCGATGCAGCACGGCGCTCCTCCATGCGGGCACCGTTTACAGCCATATCGTACTGGCTCTGGGCAGCTTTCATCTGAGCTTGCGACGACTTGTACATTGCCTCCGCCTCATCGAATTTCTGTGCACTGACGACTTCCTCTTCAAAGAGGATCTTCATACGGTTATATGACTTCTCGGCAATCTCCAGACCAGCCTTCGCCTGCTCCAAGAGCTGAGCTGCGGCCTGAATCTGCTCCTTGCGGGCGCCGTTCTTGGCCATCTGCTCCATAGCGGCGGCGGCATCAACGGCACTCTGTGCCTGCGTCATCTTCGCCTCCACGTCGGGCGCCTCGATAATGGCCAGTGTGTCGCCTGCCTTCACAAAATCACCCTCCTTCACTCGGAGTTCGAGGATTCGTCCAGGCACCTTGCCCGACACGCGGTACTCCTCGACCTCCATCTCGCCCTGTATCACTTCCGGGTCGCGCCCCAGAGCGAGCATTCCGATGAGCGCTACGATGACTACTACTGCTGAAAAACCTCCCACGGCCAGCAGGATATTATTATGCTGTTGTTTTGCTTGATCTGACATAATGATATATACTATTTGACGATTTAACAATTTGACTATTTATTACTGGAGCGTGCCGAGAGCTTTCTGCAGCTCAACCTCTGAGAGCTTCAGCCCGATTTCTGCGTCGATGAGTTGCGACTGTGCCTGATTCCAGGCGGTCTGCGCCTCCATCACCGTCGTCAACGAAGCAGTGCCCTCCTTGAAAGCGAGGTTCGCCATACGCAGGTTCTCGTCGGCATTGGCAACATTCGAATTCGCCATCTCCAACTTCTTCTTGGCCTCATTCACCTTGAAGTTGCTCTGGTTCACCTGCAGTTCTATCAGCTCGCGAGCTTCATCCATCTCCAAACTGGCCATGGCCGTAGCCACTTTCGAGGCACGCACCTTATATTTCACGTCGCCCCAATTCCAGACAGGCACACGCACCACGACCGCTGCGTTCCAGACTCCGCCGAACTTCTTTTCAAAGCCGTTGAACGTATTTGGGTTGGTCATGGCATAGCCACCTGTCAGCAGTACCTGCGGAAGATTGCCAGCTTTCAGCACATTCGTTGCCTGCTTGCTCAGATCAATGGTATTCTGAAGTACCTTCAGTTCTGGGCGATTGTCATAATTCAGACTATTCGGAGTGCTCAGAGTATTCTGATTACATGAAAGGCCCTCGCTCTCCTCATCGGCCAGCATGATATTCTCATCTACCGGCAATCCTATCAATTGGCATACCAGCATCTTCGACAGCGCCAGACCGTCTTTCACCTGTGTCAGTGCCATCTCGGCCTCGTTCACCCTGACGCCAACACTCAGACCGTCGCCCTTGGTAGCCACGCCCTGATCGATCATCTTCTGTACATCGGCCTTCAGTTTCTTCACCAGCGCCACGTAACTCTCGGCCAGTGTCTGCTTATGACGCAACGACACCACCTGCCAGTAAGCTTGGTCTATATTATATAATGTGCCCTGACGTTTCATCTCCAGTGAGTTCGCAGCCATCTGTTCGTTGATGTCAGCCATTTTGTTGGCTGCTATGATGGCACCGCCCATGAACACAGGCTGCGTCACCGTCACCGCTCCAGCCATCATGTTGCGCGTATCGGTACGGAAACCGTCCACAATGCCTGTGCCTACCTGATCCAGCGCACTAGCGAATGCCGACAGGTCCTGACCCATCTTCTGCTGCGTCGCTGCCGGCAACTGCGCTGCCAGCGGCGATAGCGCATCCTGTAGCTTCGTGGCCGTATTTGTGCCCAAGTTACTCAGCGCCGATTTCTGGTCGTCATTCAGGATGGAGATTTCCTTACTCATCCACAAATAGCCACCCAGGGCGTTGACCTTCGGGAGATACTGAGTGCGAGCTGACTTCCGCGTGTAGGCATTCGCCTCCTGCTTCATCTTCGCCAACCCCATCTGTTTGTTGTTTCTCAATGCCATCGCCCTACAGCTATCGAGCGTCAGCAGCCGCTGACATTGGCCACTCATCGGCAACAGCACCAATAGCCCGAGCATCAGCGCCCGCGCCATTACTGTCCTTTTTTTCTTTGTTTTTCTCATCGCTTATACATTATTAATAGAATATCCTTTTCATCTATTTCTGGTATTTCTTCCGATACTCCAGCGGCGTCATGCCCAGATGCTCCTTCACGTACTTGCCGAAGAACGAGGCATTGGGGAAATTCAGGTCGTTGGCTATCTCTTGCATTGTCATGTCGGTAAAGCGCAGACGGTGCTCAATAGCCTTCAGCGTAAAGAGCTTTATCATCTCGCTCGGCCGGCGGTTCATCGTCTCCTTGAGCAGTGTCGAAAGGTATTTCGGCGTGATGTTCAGCTGACTGGCGAAGTCATCCACCTTGCGAATACGCCCGTCGCTCTGCTCAACCAAACGCATGAACTTGTCAGCCAACCGTCTTCTGTGGAAACCTGGTGTGTTGTCCTCCTGAAAGTCCTCCTGAGCCTTCTGTTCCTTGTCGCGACGCATCATGCATAGCATTTCAAGCATCATCGTGCTGACAAGCGAACGGACGATTTCGGAATACAACAAGGGCTTTTGGTCTCTCATCCGGCGGCATAACAGCTGGAAATAATCATCTAGCAACGACAATTCTTCACCAGACAGATGCACTTTCGGGTGTTGCTTGAGGTATGTCAGGTCTGCCAGGCTTACTTCACTGTACATATTGATGTTCCATAATTCGCTACGGGAAAACCAGATCTGCCGACAATTGAAATCCGGCGATGACATGAAATTGCAGACCACGCTATGAGCCATATATAAGTACAGGTCGTTCTTGCGAAGCTCTATCCGCTGTCCGTCGTAGTCAAACTGCGCCATACCGTCAGTACAGATGACGATAAGTCCATGACTGTCAAGAGACAACTCGCCTTTTGGCAATGAGCCGAAGTTCTCCATGACCACAAGTTCGTCACTGTCACCTAATCGTATGGTGTCTGAACCGCTCCTTGGATTAAGATTTTGTATCTCCATGCTGTTCCTTTTTTACTTTTCTGGGTGCAAAATTGGTCAAATATCTCCAAAATTTGCTGTCCGATTTTTCCCGAAATATACTCTATCTCTTTTTTTGTATTGCTAAATACGGAGATAGAACATCCTTTGGGATATATCGAACATCTTAAAATGGTTGATTTCTCGCTGCAAATATACAATATTTCCTTCATCCCGCCAAACATTCTGCAAAAAAAACCAGTTGTCATTTTGTCAAAAAACACGAGCCGTAATCTCGTGAGCAGTGAGCCGTAATGTCGTCGAGAGTGAGATTACGGCTCGTCGAGGGTCAGCCGTAAGGCACAATGAGTTGAGATGTCCGCGTGTGTTGTGTGACAGATCAAGAAGTTTGTCGGATGTGTAACACATGCCCATGGAATTTTTGCGGGAAGGCCTTCCAACACTTTTTAGAAGGGGGTGTAAAAAGTGCGGGAAGGCCTTGTAAAAAACAGGGGTATTTTGTTGTTTTATCTCTTGCAGGGCGACTCCTGACCAAAGAGGAACTGGGGCTGATAACCGCCGGCATCAACGACGATCTTCTCGAAGACAATACCCGGATGCTTGGGCTGTATCGTCAACGTGTGTACATCCTTAGGCGTCAAAGGTAATTCCACGACCTTCTCCACCACACGGCTGGCAACAGCAGGATAATATTCCGAGTACATATAGGGCTGACGATCGACAAGCGTCTTGTTGAAGTTAACCACCTGTGCCTCACCACTGTCGAGGCTGACAGCATATTCGAAACCGCCTACGTTCAGGAAGTCGAGCGTTGACTTCGTCACGACATGTACCTTCACTTTTGAGGATTCTACGGGTAACGTAAACTGATAGGTCAGAGCCGCATTGCCCACTGCTTTCGTATATGGTGTCAGGGCAACGGCACTACGGATACGACCGTAATAGGGATAGATCGTCCATTCTGTACCTTCGGGCGCCGTAGCACTGTAATAGTGCTCTGCTTCCATCGCCACATAACCATCCTTAGCCGCAAAGGCATAACCACCAGCAGAGCCCTCATCAACAGATGTGGTGCGTGGCAACATGTCAGCACGGAAATTGTCGTTCCAGGAACGGTAGCCGATATGCTTCTGGATCATCATGCCATTCCACTTTCCACCGGCGATATCAGTATTATAGGCCGCACAGAGCAACGAGTCACGACGGAAGCACTGCTTCACCTTATCGGCCCAGAGATTGGCATCGGGGTTCTTACTGGCAGCCAAATACAGGTTCATGGCCTGAGCGTAGTACATATCGTAGAGGTTGGCCATCGCCTGCACAGGGAAGAGAATCAGTTGACGGTAGAAGTCGCGGGCCTCTGCAGGAATCTGGTCATAGAGGCGCAGGGCACGCAATTCCAGACGCTGATAGTCATCAGCCACTTGTCGCCACTCGCCTGTCTCTATATTATAGGTACGCGCATCGAGCATCTCAGGTGTCACACGAGCCATGTACTGGCAGTTGCGGTTGTAGATGTCGGCAGCTTCAGTGGCGACGGCATCGCCACATGCTGAACGGAAGAAACGAAGTGTATGGTCAGTGACGGTCTGGACGGTATATTCCTTCGGATTCCAAGCCATATCCATGAACAACTGGATGGGATACTCCATCGGTTTGAGGTCGCCGACATTGAGAATCCACATGCGCTGGATACCGAAGTCATAGGCCAGTGACAACTGCTCGAACATCTGTTGCGTCTGGGTGACATTGAGCCATTTGGTATTACGGGGAGCACCCACGTAGTCCACATGGTAGTAGATGCCCCACCCTCCCTTACGGGTACGTTCGGCAGCAGTAGGCACACGACGGATGTCACCCCAGTTGTCGTCGCTGATCAGAATCATCACATCGTCAGGCACACGGAGTCCGGCATCGTAATAGTCCTGCACCTCTTTATACAAGGCCCACACCTGGGTGGTCTTTTCTGCCGGCTTACCGGTTACTTCCTTGATGATACGGCGCTGGTTGTCGATGATCTTCTCCATCAGCTTCGTGTCAGCCGTTTCACTCATCGCCTCGTCACCGTCACCACGCATACCGATGGTCACGATATCATCGGTACCCTTCATACGTTCGATACCCTCACGGAAGAAACGGTCGAGGTTCTCCTTGTTGGTCTGGTAGTTCCAGGCGCCCCAATCCTTGCGATGACGGGCATATTCCTGATGGTTACGGGCCATGGGCTCATGATGGGAGGTACCCATGATAACACCCATTGCATCGGCAGTCTTCAAATTCTCAGGATCATCGGCATAGAAAGCCCAACCCCACATGGCGGGCCACAAGAAGTTACCCTTCAGACGGAGGATGAGTTCGAAGACTCTCTCATAGAAACGGTGGTCGCCATAATCGGTACCAAAGGTATTCTTCACCCAAGTGGTCAGACAGGGAGCCTCGTCATTGAGGAAGATACCACGGTAACGCACACTCGGCTCACCGTCGGTGTATTCACCTTTCTTTATATATATAGCTTCGTGTTGTTCAATGGGGACATCGGCCCAGTAGTACCAGGGCGAGACACCGATCTGCTTCGACAGCTCATAGATGCCGAAGACGGTACCACGCTTGTCGCTGCCCGCGATAACCAGCTGGTCGCCGATAGTCTTGATGATGTATTTCTCCGTCTTACCCTTCAGGTCGCGGAGCTCGCCCTTCTTCACCCACTGGTCAATCTGCTTGTTGACACCTACCGTACCAACAAGGATCCGAGCACGCTCAGAAACAGGGAGCTGCTTCTGGGTGACTTTCTCGAAGTCCTTCTGGAGATTAGCGATGGCGATATGAACGCAACGGTGCTCGTTGGCATCGAATGAAACACATGCATCCTGCAGCGAAAGGGCGTCGGCAGATGCCTGGAAGATCACGAACTGTTCTGCGGCACTCAGAGAAAGTGTCGACAACATGGTCAGGGCCAAAAACAATAACTTTTTCATACTCATCAATTTTTCTGCTGCAAAGTTACGATAATAGGCGTCACGTCATATCTACGATTGTCGCAGAATCTTTCAAATTTGTTTCACCTTGACAGATTCTGCACTTTTGTGGCTACACGATGCTCGTTTTCTATCCGTTTCCCCGTCGCTCTCGCATCAATTTCCACAGGATGCGACGTGAAATCGGGCGTGTTAAAAGAGTACATCAGACGACGATAGTACGTCTTCGGATGACGCTGAGGAAGAAGCAAAGGTTTCGAAGCCTTGCCCTGGGCATCAAAATGCGAGAAATACACTTTCGTATAAAGACCGTCCTCGCTACGGCTGGTAAAGAGGAACCAACGGCTGTTCGAATTCCAGTTATGATAACTCTCTGCCCTGTCGCTATTCACCTCTTGCATGGGCCTTGTCTCACCGGTCTCGAGATCCAACAGCCAGAGGTCGGCCTCAGGATGCCAAATGGTGAAATAGCCGTAGTCTGTCTGGGTGTACATCAGATAACGTCCATCGTAAGAAGGCCGGGGCCAGGAGACACTCTTACCCGTTTCAAGCGTATTCACAAGGGTATCCACCTCAGTACCTATCCGTCCTGTCTTCTCGTCGAAGGCCACACGACAGAGGCTGTACTTCTCCTGATCGTAGTCCGTAGGATAAATCTGTCGTTTCGCCGTGGTGAAATAGAGCCATTTGCCGTCGGGCGAGAAGGCGGGCGTGTTCTCTGCCCAGTATTTCTTCATGATAAGCGTATCACGGAGGATGGTATGCGTCTGGGTGTCATAGACGAACACATCCGACGAGGAGTCGTAGACCTCGATGCGCTTGTTTTTCTTATTCGTATGGAACATCTGCGAGGTCTTGTTGGTGGAGAAGGCGCAATACCGGCCTCCCGGATGCCAGTAGGGATAGACCATCGAACCACCCAGCGAGTCGTTCTTCGCCTGCAAAACTGTCAACTGTAAACTGTCAGCTGCCACCTTCATGACCGTTGCTCCGTGATTCCCACGCACATGAAACACATACTGGTCCGGATTCGTGCGATTCGCCGTATGACAGTTCAAGCACTGATTTGGTGTGCGCGTATTTTGGAGGAGTTCCGTCTCCTCGAAGTTACTCAGGTCACGCTGATAAAGACCCATCATGCTGTACATCTCGTAGCTGGGCGGTATGCGACGATAGGTGATGCCCCATGCTTCCAAGGGGTCTTCACTCACATAGACCTTGAAGTCGCGATATTGCGTCCACTGTCCGTCTTTCTCGGCACAAACGGTATAGATGAGTTGTCCGCCCTTGTTCTGCGCCAACAGCTGGTGCCACTCATCGATGTCGAAGTCGGCATCCTCGCCATTGGCATGGATGTTGCCTCCCTTCGATCCCTTTACCTCCACATCGATGGTCTCGAAAGCATCATCTGCCATCGAGAAGTTCAACGGGGCCATACCCACCGGTATCGTCACCTCCGTATAGTCGGGATAGATCTGCGGTAGCACGTCCTGCCTGCTCACATCCTTCGGGCTTGAACCGCAAGCTCCGAACAGCAAACACAGAACAACTAACGCTATTGCCGTTTTAATAGAAAAACACATCTTCGCCCTTGTCATAAGCCTCTTTCAAACGTTGGTAAGACGGAAAAACCTTGATCTTCTCTGGGTGCTCTGCCAGTGGTTTCATCTTCCGTGCCAGGCCACGATAGAAGGTCGTTTCCTCCAAGATTGCAATATATTTCAGCGCCACCTCATACTGTCCGGTGATGATGTTCGTCTCCACCAACCGGCGCAGCGCCCTCGCACTCTTATTATAATTCGGTATCGCCTCCATCGCCTCGAAGACCGAACGCTGCGCGATGTTCACCATACCTACCTGCATGGCGACCTCACTGGTCAAGAAGGCTGAAGACACACTGCTCAGACTCTGATTCGAGAGCAACACCTTTGAGAAGAGCTCACTCTGACTGATACGCTGCTCCTCCCATAATGCCAGACTAGCGGCATTATGAATGGCCAGGGACTCTATCGGTCTCTCCTGGTACCTCTTCGAGATTTCCGACCACGACTGCTGACGCATCAGCATGTCGTACTTCATCTCTTCATACGTACCGATCTTGTCACCCTCCCAATAATAGTCGATGCCGCGGAGAATCTGACGTGAAGGATAAGGCGTGATCCAAAGACTAGCCACGACACTGCCAGCCAACAGCAACAACGGCAGCCAGTGGAAGGCATAGACCACAAGCAGCAGAATGGCCGGTCCCAAGAGCCAATAGCCTACAGAAGCCATAACCGATGCCGTGATCCATCGCGCTTTCCTATCCTTCGGCAAGAGGTTCATCAACGTCAAGGTCAACACCACAGCTACCACTGGCGTCATCGGGATATCAGGGTTGCAGGACAAGTACCACAATACGCCAGGAATGAGAAAGCTCAGCAAGTACCATTTCTGGCCTGTGATAAGTCTTCTGCACAGCAGCAGTGCAGCCACCAGAAGCACCACATACCAGCAGGTGCCATAGACGGGATTGATCATAAACTGTACGATGAACTCTCCCAGATATTGCGCCAGTCCTCCCGGCACGGCGAGACGCTCTGTCAAATAGTCGGTATTCCACAAGAACAGCTGCGACTGTTCCCTTGCCAGCATCAGATGGGGCAGTCCAAACAGCCAGAAACAGAACACCGCGACGGCAAAAACTGCCGTCAGCATCCACTGTCCATATACGGATATCCAGGTCTTCAGTTTCATCACTTCAAACTTTGATGCTGCAAAGATACAACTTTTTACCGAAACCACATCGTTTTCAACAAAAAAAGTGCCGCGCCTCGCGACGCAGCACTTTCAAAAAAATACCAAAACAATGTATACCTAAGTACTAACTGTTTCTACACACAGGAATTAATATCCTTCATTCTGCTCACATTCTGTGTTCATCAGGATCTCGTTCTCAGGAATCGGCATGAACATCTTCTTCATATCGAACTTGAAGTCACGAGCCGTACGCCACTCTGTGATGGTAGCAGGACCGTTAACAGGCAGTGTGTTCTGCGGATAAACGGTGTTCACGTGATCCTCCAGGAAGCCTGACTTGTGCAGATCTGAACGCAGGTAAGGTTCTGCTGTGAACTCCTTGCGGCGCTCGTTGTTGACAGCGACCTTCCAGACTTCAGACTGATAACCCATATCGGCCTTCAGCTTTGTGTAGTATGTCTGTGCATCGGGCACTTTCACAGTCTTGGTGTTGAACGGGAAGGGATAACCATCGAGATCCACTGCATCGCCATGACCCTGATCGCCGTAGAAGTCGGCAATCTTCTGGTGGTAGTTGCAATACTTAGACAGATCCTTGCCAACCTCCAGGTTACCGAAGGCACGCTCACGGATCTGATTAACCAGAGCCCAACCCTCAGAATCCTTACCAAGACGGAAGCAGCACTCAGCCTGGTCAAGCAGTACGTTTGCATAACGCTTGAAGTAAAGGTGGTCGGGGAGCCACAGCATACCTGTAGACCAGTCACAACCACGGCCGTTACGCCAGTGCTTGGTAGACCATACGGTAGGAGCGGGGTCAGCAGAAGCCCAGTGATAACCGCACCAGCCTACGAACTCCTGGTTGAAGGGGTTGAAGCCAATCGGGTGCTTGGGGTCGTAGACACCGTTGTCGCCCTCGTCAGTAATCTTATAGTTGTCATAAACATGCTGATAGAAAGTATACTCCAGTTGGTCACCCTCTTTTACATCTTCTGCCTTCTTTGCAACTACACTACCGTCAGCCTGCTTATAATACATATACGGCTGCGGCTTACCGTCCTTATCCGTATATTTAACAGTATCACCATTTTCTTTAAACTGGACAGCAGAGAAGCCACGGATATGGCTCTTGTTTGCTGCGAGCCAAGCCGCTGTAGGAACTACGTTCTGCTGCCATGTGGGATGATCTTTCCACATCTCGTAAGGAACGGTAGCGGTAACCATTGAACCGTCACGGCGTTTGTCGAATGAACCTGCATACTCGCCATCGAGGTAGTTCTCGAAGGAGTCATACAGCTCCCAAGACATCTGATAGGTACCCCAGGCACCGTTAGAGGTAGGACCAAAGTAGAAACCTGTCCAACCCTTAGCATTGGCGTGCTTGGAATCATCCCATGATCCATATTCGTCACCGGCATTTAGCAGAATCTGCCAGATACACTCCTTAGGCCATGCCTCTTCAGCGTCATACAAAGAGGTGAATGAAGGATTCAGCTCATAAGTACCACTGTTGATGATCTGCTGGAAAGCGGCGTATGCCTTCTGATAGCACTCATTAGCAGTCTCGGGAACGGTGTATGCCTTCCACATATAGGCGTCGCCGAGGAAAGCAAGAGCCATACCCTTGGTGCAACGGCCATACTGGTTCTGGAATGGCTGCCAGTCGAGCAGTTCGGCTGCACCAGCGAAGTCAGCAATCACGAAGTCCCACATTTCTGCGAAGTCCTTAGCCTTTGGCTTGTTGGGGTCGGTCAGATAACTCTCACCAGTCTTCAACAGGGGAACGCGGCCGAAGGTGTTGGCCAAACCGAAGAACTCGAATCCACGGAGTGCCATAGCCTCACCCTTCAGATGCTTCTTGACGTTATCAGAAACAGCCTCTGCGGTCTCAAGACCAGCCAGGAAGTCGTTACAGCGCTGGATACATGTGTAAGACTGGGTCCAGAACGTCTTCAACTGTGCCTGCGAAGCAGTCCACTTCTGGGTCATGAAGTCCTTATCCCAACCTGAAGCCTGAGAGTCCATTGTAGGATGGCTACCATTGAAGATCCAGTATTTATAACAGTCATCATTCACATCGGGAAGAAGCTGGTCGTAGCAACCAGTCATGCCCTTGATGGCATGGTCGTCGCTGGTAAACATCTCGTCACCCTCAATCATCTTGTAGTGGGTTACGTCGAGGAACTCATCGTTGTTGCAGGAGGTCAGGCCCAAGCCCATAGTACTGCACAACGCTGCACCTAATATATAATATCTTGTTTTCATATAATTGCTTTTAATAATTAAATATGTATACCTTCTGTGATTCAAGAATTCAGTTCATTACTTAACCTCAGAGATAATTACTGAGCGGCTGAGCTGCTCGTCGTTGAAGTACATGTAGTCAACACCACCCTTAGAGTCCTTCTGGAGCTGTGAAGCGGGAACACCATACTGGTTAACGAGGATGTCATAAACGTTCTGGGCACGACCCTGAGCGAGCTGAGCATTACCCTCGGCAGTACCGGTCTGCATGTCAGCATAACCTACAACACTATACTTCTTGTTAGGAGTAGCCTTGATCATCTTAGCGATGGTCTCAAGGTTTACCTTCTCACGGTTTACAACGTCAGTTGTGTTCACAGTGAAGTTCACCAGGTATGGGAAGGTCACAACCTCAGTGGTCTTCACAATCTCCTTCTCGGGCTTCTGGTTGCGAGCTGCGGCCAGCTGAGCGCGGAGGTCGTTGATCTCACCATTCAGACGGTTGATCTCTGCATCGTCCTTCACATAGACAGTCTTAGCAACTGCAGGAGCAGCAGCGGTAGAACCACCGAAGGTCACGTTGACACCGAATGCATAGGTACGTGGCATCGGGTAACGACCAGTGTCGAGACCTGTATAGAGCACGCTACCCTGACCGCACTCAGGATCACCATACTTGTTATAACCAGAAATGCAGCATACGTTCTGAACTGCCAGATAGATGCGGGCATTCTCAAGATACATCTTGCTGGCGAGGTTCTTCGGGAGAGTATAACCAACCTGGATATTGTTGATCTTCAGGAAGTCACCGTTCTTAACCCATGCATCGCTACCGCGCATGTTGTAGTTCTCATCGAGGATTGACAGACGAGCCTCAGTACCACCAGGATTTGAAGAAGACCAAGCATTGGCTGCAGCCTCAGCCAGGATATTAGGAGATGTACCATCGTCAGAGCAGAACATATTGGTCAGACGCATTGCTGAGTAAGAATAGATCTTCTGACCGAGTACACCGTGAGTCTGAACGGTGAAGTCGAAGTTCTTATAGTTTGCACCGAGGGTAAGACCGTAGTTCAGAGTGGGGAAGCCATTGCCGAGGATGTCCATATCCTGCTCGTTGAGGATACCATCAGGTGTACCGTCTGCGTTACCACGCAGATCCTGGAACAGGTAGTCACCCAGCTTGGCATTCTGACCTTGAGCCTTGGCCTTTGCCAGCATAGCCTCGTCAGTGATGATGCCTGCAACGCGGTAGCCATAGAATGAACCTACAGCCTCACCTTCCTTACAGATAGAGTGGTTGCCCCAGTGGTAACCGTCGGCAGCACCTACAGCACCTGTGTTAGAACCGTCACCCGTACCCTGACCAGATGAGTCTGAGTTAGTGTTGTAGATGGTCTCAGCCATCTTCTTGATCTTATTCTTCAAAGAAGAACCTGTCAGAGTAGCATTGAAAGCGAAGTCCTTGCTGAAGCGCTTGTTAAAGCCAATCATGAACTCAATACCCTTGTTCTCAATCTCACCGTAGTTGGTGTAGATGGTAGCAAAACCTGATGAAGGACGAATGTTACGCTCGATCAGCAGATCCTTAGATGTACGGATGAAGTAGTCAAGTCCGATGACGAGCTGGCTGCCGAAGAAGGCGGCATCGATACCGAAGTTCATCTGCTCGTTGGTCTCCCACTTCAGGTTGGGATCCTTCAGAATGGAGTAGTAACCGATAGAAACGTTAGGCGTACCCGTACCCATACCGATAGGAGACGAAGCATTGTAGTATACATAACGACCATCGGGGTTCAGACCTACTACATTATAGTCTGTAGCACCACCTGAGTTACCTGTCTGACCCCAACCGAAGCGGAATTTCAAGTTGTCAAGCCATTCAACTTTCTTCAGGAAAGGCTCCTCAGAGATACGCCAACCGGCAGCAACTGATGGGAAGGTACCCCAGCGGTTACCAGAACCGAAGTTTGAAGAACCATCGCGACGTATGGTAGCAGTCACGAGGTAGCGATCCAGCAGGCCGTAAGAAACACGACCGAAGTAAGAGATACCACGGCTCTCGAGGTTCAGACCACCGCCTGCATTACGCTTAGAAGGCTGATTGGTGAGGCTCAGGTCACGGTTGTCCTTAGACTCGTAACCTACAGATGAACCGTTCGAATACTGACCATACCAACGAGTGACTTCATTACCCAACATGATGGTCAAGTCGTGGATGTCATTGCTCCAGTTATAAGTCAGCGTGTTCTGGATATCCAGAGTCTGGTTGTCGCTATTGCCGATATCAAAACGATAGTCATTGTTCTCAGAGGGGTTAATATAGGCATCGCCATTTCCCTGGGTAACATCAATCCATGTACCATTAACTTCGTTATAACGCTTGATGCCACCATAGAAGTTCTGACTGGAGCTGGCATTGTAGTCATAAGAAACCAAGGTCTTCCAAGAGAGGCCCTTCAACGGCGTGATGGTCATGTAACCAGTAGCAAGCGTACGGTTGCTGCGGTTGCGGCCGTTCAGCTCCATCTGCTTGGCATACATGTTACCAAGGGTAGTTCCCCAGAAACCATCGTTGAAGTTCTTACCACCAGTCACGTCACCATAGGTTCCGTCGGGGTTGACCACGTTAGGAGAAACATAGGTACCTGCGGGTACGCCAGCGTATGTAACGGTGTTGCTGGTGACGAAGTCCATAGAAGGACATGCGAAAGCATAGTCACGCAGAGAAGACAGGTTACCGAAGTTACCTACAGAAACGTTTGAACCGTGGCTATCAGTATGTGTCCAAGATACGTCAGCACCGAAAGAGAGGAATTTGTTCACGTCAGTCTTCACGTTAGCACGTGCAGTCAGACGCTGGTATTGAGTATTGACAACGACACCCTGATTGCGCAGAAAGCCTACAGATGCATTGTACTGTGTCTTATCGGTACCACCAGAGGTAGAAACGCTGTAGTTCTGGCGCCAAGCGGCACGGGTCATCTGATCCTGCCAGTCAATATACTTACGCTTGCCGTCATATTCCTCAGTCCAAACAGGGTTCCACATCAGAGCCTTACCTGTCTTGGCATCAACCTGACCATCGTTGATACGGGCCTGACGCAGGTTGGCTGCATACTGGTCACCGCTGCAGACATCGAGTTTAGAACCCAGTGTCTGAATACCGAAGTCGGCTGTAATATTAATATTAGAATGACCCTTAGTACCGTGCTTGGTGGTAATCATGATCACACCGTTTGCACCTGCAGAACCATAGATGGCCGTTGCAGAAGCATCCTTCAGCACGTCGATGGTCTCAATATCGCTGGGGTTCACGAAGTCAGCGTTGGTACCAACCATCACACCGTCAACGACATAGAGAGGATTAGCATTACCATTAATGGTAGCGACACCACGGATACGAACCTGTGCCCTGGAATCAGGAGAACCGTCCTGCATGGTAACGATCACACCAGGAGCTGCACCCTGCAGACCTTGTGAGATGTTCACTGGAGAACGCTTCATCATTTCGTCTGTGTTTACAGAAACAACAGAACCGGTGATGTCACTCTTCTTCATGGTACCGTAACCGATAACCACGACATTGTCCAGCATCTGGGCGTCTTCCTTCATGACGACCGTGATGTTGCTGCGGCCATTCACCTTGATGCTCTGAGCCACATAGCCCACATACGTAATGTTCAAGGTTGCATCAGAAGCAGCCGGAACACTAAAATTACCATTGAAGTCGGTAACTGTACCGTCATTGGTTCCCTGTACTTTCACAGTGGCACCGATGATCGGCTCACCAGCTTCATCATTCACTGTTCCACTTACCAGGCCCTGAGCCAGCGCTCCCATGGGGAACAAACAGAGCAGGAACAGAAACACTAAAGGCTTTTGTAGTGATTTAAAATTCCACATACTTAAATTAATTAGTTAGATAAAAAAATGTATATTTAGGTTTACAAATCTTTTGATAGTGCCTATCCTTTCAGTCGATATTCTGTTTCGCGTGCAAAGGTACTACATTAATAAATAAAGGGCTTTAACATTTGTAACATATATTTTGCCAAATGTAACATTTTTAAAAATAGTTACACCACACAAATCTCGCTTTACATTTCTTTTAGCCACTAAAGCACCTCACAACGTTATTCTTTCCCTGTTAACGAATAACATAAAGTTACTTAAATTTGTTGAATTGTAACATTTCAAAATAAAGTTATACTATACGATTAAACTATTTTGGCTAAAATGCATCTAATTCAAAAAATAATACGTATATTTGCAACTGAAAGTACAACTATTCAAATTATACAATTATCAACGCCAATGAAAAAATTACTTATTGCCTTTTTCATGGGTGTGCCGCTTTTTGCTGTGGCACAAAACCCAATTATACGCGACCAGTTTACGGCAGACCCGACGGCTCGTGTATTTAATAATAAGGTGTACCTCTATCCATCGCACGACATCAAGCCTCCCGTTGGACAGCGACACGACTGGTTCTGCATGGAAGACTACCACGTGTTCTCATCCGAAAATCTCACCGACTGGACAGACCACGGTGTGATCGTCACCCAGAACAAAGTGCCCTGGGTGCGTCCTAACTCCTATTCGATGTGGGCGCCTGACTGCGTCGAGAAGAACGGCAAGTACTATTTCTACTTCCCCTCTGCCCCACAGGCTGGCGGCGGCTTTGCTGTCGGTGTTGCCATCGCGGACAGCCCTGAGGGACCATTTATCCCTGAGCCAGAGCCTATCAAGGGCATCAATGGTATCGACCCCTGTGTGCTTCAGGCCTCCGACGGCAATGCCTATATTTTCTGGGGCAATGGCCGTTGTGCTAAGCTGAAGCCCAACATGAAGGAACTTGCCGATGATAATCCCAGAGAAAAAGTGAAGTGGGGTAACCGCGAAATGGAGATGGTTGGCGTCAACTGTCTCCAGGGCCTGCCTAATCGTCAGGCTGAAGGTCCGTTCGCCTTCGAGGCTAACGGTTGGTACTACCTTACTTATCCGTACGTACGCGAGAATACCGAGGTATTGGGCTATGCCATGAGTAAGAACCCGATGGGTCCCTACGAGTACAAGGGAATTATCATGCCTGAGCACGAGAATGGCTGCTGGACCAACCATCACAGTATCATCAACTACAAAGGTCAGTGGTATCTGTTCTACCACCAGAACGCTTTCTCACCCCGCGATGACAAGCGCCGCAGCGCACAGATCGACAAGTTGTACTTCAATCCCGACGGAACTATCCAAGAGGTGAAGAAGACCATGCGCGGTGTGGGTATCAACAAGGCCACCGAGAAGATCGAGATCGACCGCTACAGCAGCGCCAGCGACGGTGTGACCACAGAACTTATCGATACCGTCAACACCTTCCGCAGCTATATGGCCACTATGCCTACGAAGGGCAGCTGGATCAAATATAACGATGTGGACTTCAGCGTTATCACCGACGGCTACCTGATCATGAGTGTCAAGGCTGCTGAAAACACCGAGCTTTGCGTACGTGAGAAAAGTGCGACCGGTAAGATCCTGGCCCGCATCAAACTGACGGTGAAGCCCGAAGAACCCGCAGGCGGTGCTGCTGCCAATCCGATGATGGCACGTTTCCGTCGTGACCAGCGCAACCAGTGGCTCACACAGACCGCAAAACTCGATTACGTTCCCAATGGTGTGACAGACCTTGTCATCACCAACGAGGGTGACGGTGCTCTCAGTGTGGACTATGTCCGTTTCAAGAACCGTCCGAAGTACTTTACTCCCGTAGCTACCAATGCTGCACCTGCACAGCCTGATGCAGAGGGCTTCATCCACCGTTGGCTACTTCTGGAACCCATCACCAAGCCCAACAGCGGCAATACCGTATTCACAGATTCTTACCTGCGCGAGCACTTCAACAGAGAATACTTCAAGGGTCAGCAGACCATCATCCCGAAGGACGGTCAGAAGGTACAGGCCGTTTTCAAGCAGGAACAGGCTCCCGCTGGCTTCGGCCGTGGATTCGGTGCTCAACAAGCACCCGCACAGCCTGAGGTGAAGACCGTGAAGCAGACCCTCACCTGGCACGCCCTCGACAGCGAGAACATGAACGTGAAGCTCTTCCGCTTCGCTGAGAAATGGGGCGAGGAGATCTATGGTGTACTCTTCTGGGCCGTGACCATCATCGACTGCGACGAAGACATCGAGAACGTCCGTCTGGCCGTCGGTTCTAACTCTGCTTCTATGTGGTGGTTAAACGGCGAGGAGACACTGTTGCTCTCCGGTGACCGTCGTATGGTAAAGGACGATGCCATGTCTAACCGCATTACCCTCAAGAAGGGTCGCAATATCCTGCGTGGTGCCGTCATCAACGGTCCTGGCATGAGCGACTTCTGCGTCCGCTTCCTCGATGAGAAAGGTAACCCTGTAAAGAACTACAAGATCAATTTAAATCAGAAATAAGATATGAAAAGACTATATAGCATTCTTGCGGCCATGACACTGGCCACAGCCGCAAACGCGCAGATTGGCGCACCTTTTATCCACGACCCCTCGACAATTGCCGAGTGTGAGGGCAAATATTATACTTTCGGCACTGGCGGCGGCGGTCTTATCTCGGAAGACGGCTGGAGCTGGAACAGTGGTGCTGATCGTCCCGGAGGCGGTGCTGCCCCCGATATCATCAAGATCGGCGACCGTTACCTCTGTATCTACGGTGCTACAGGCGGTGGTCTCGGCGGCGGTCACGCAGGTCGTATCCTCACCATGTGGAACAAGACCCTCGACCCGAAGTCACCCGACTTCAAGTGGTCTGAGGCTGTGGAGGTCTGCTTCTCCGACGGTATGGAGGATCAGGACGCCATCGACCCAGGTATCATGCTCGATCCCGCTACGGGTCGTCTGTGGGTGAGCTACGGCACCTATTTCGGCACTATCCGACTCATTGAGCTCGATCCCACCACAGGTTTCCGTAAGAGCGGCAACGTGGAGAAGGATATCGCCATCGACTGTGAGGCTTCCGACCTCATCTGCCGCAATGGCTGGTATTACCTGCTCGGTACCCACGGTACCTGCTGCGATGGTGTGAACTCTACCTATAACATTGTCGTTGGCCGTTCTAAGAGTCCTGAAGGGCCTTATATCGATAATGTAGGCCGTGACATGTATCATGGCGGCGGTAAAATGGTTGTGGCTGCTGGCGACCGCAAGACCGGCGCTGGACACTTCGGACGTACCATCGTCGACGAGGGTGTAGAAGTCGCTTCCTTCCACTGGGAGGCTGATTTCGACCAGGGCGGCAGCTCCGTGCTCGCCATCCGTCCACTGCTGTGGAAAAACGACTGGCCCTATTGTGGCGAGCTGTTCAAGGGTGGTACTTTCGAGATTGAGTCTGAGCGTCGTGGCTATGCCCTTGAGTTGGCTGTTGATTTCGTCCGCATGAACGTGGCACGCCGTGGTGGATTCGGTGGCTTCGGCCGTCCACAGCAGAATGCTGAGCCACCAAAGCCCGTCGCTAACCAGACACTCGCAGAGGTTATCGACAAGTGGCCTAAGGGCGACATCCCTGCACGCATCGGTGATTATATGTTCCGTCCCTGGCAGCGTTGGACTATCAGCCCTGTAGAAGGTAAGGGTGCCTATCTCGGAAACACTTACTTCAAGATTGTCATCGAAGGCACTGAGCGTGCATTGGCTGCTACTGCCGACAAGGAAGTAACTACCGTTCCTGAATACACCGGAGCCGACGAACAACTCTGGCGCATCGAACAGCTCACCGACGGTACTTTCCGTATCATGCCGAAGATCATTCCTGGTCAGGAGGGCATCAACAAGGAGTTCTGCCTCTATTCGGCAGGTGACTCTACCCCTACCCTTGCCAAGTATGATTTCAATAGCGACAATTCAAAGTGGAACTTCCGCAACCATTAAAAGAATTAAGCCCCGCCAGTTGGCGGGGCTTAATTCTTTTAATTCTAATGATTACTGTATTATAACAAGACCGCCGTTTTGAGGGATCTCAACAGACAGCTGCTGTTTCTTATTCTGTTTAACGGTCTTGACACTACCATTAAGAGTGGCATCATCACTATAGACTGTTAATGGCGACTTCACATCAAACATCGAGAGCGTCAATGTCTTCTTCAAAGGCTGTTCCCCGGCATTGATACCAACTATATACCACTTGTCACCACAACGACGGGCCATTATCACATATTTGCCAGGATAACCGTCGATGAAGCGTACTTCATCCCATGTCGTGGGAACCTGCTTCATGAAATCAATAGCCCATGCAGGAGCATCCGTCAGATTATTCGGTGCGAGAGCAAAGTGCTGGACACTGGCCTGGAAGAGCACTGCTGTAGCCAAAGCATAGACATCACTCGTCTTACGAACTGTGCCATGCTGATTGTCAGCACTATAACGCTTATTCAGGGCAGAACCGCCAAAATCCATCGAACCGACGGTATTACGGATAAACGCATGAGTGGCAGCATTCTGAGCCTCTGCATCGCAGGCGCCCTGTCCGAAGTGCAGATTCTCCGAAGCCAGAACAGCCTCTGAAGCCACATAGTTTGGATACATACGTTCCCATCCGCGAGGCAAGGTACAACCATGGAAGATACACTGGATACCGAAGTCATTGGCATCAGTGAGGATATCCTCATAGAGTTGCATCATCTGTTGTTTGTCACCACCGAAGAAGTCCACCTTGATACCAAGAATACCATTCTTCTGCATCCAAGCCATCTCCTTGCGACGAGCACCAGACTTATCCATCTTCCCCTTCGGCGACTGAGGTGCATCGTTCCAAGAGCCATTGGAGTTATACCACAGGAACAGGCCCACACCCTTCGACTGAGCATAGCGCGAGAGTTCCTCCATCTTTTCATAACCAATCTGGACGTCCCAAAGTGCATCGACAAGCAGTGAACGGTAACCCATGGCAGCAGCAAAGTCCACATAACGCTTCTGTTCATCGAAATTACAGCTGGAGTCCATACCGATAATCCACGACCACATACCTTTACCATAAGTATACTCGCGGCTGGCTTTGTATTTGGGCTCTACCAGGTCATTGGCCACCGTTGTCTCCACAATATTCTTGAGATCCTCGCCAAGAGTAATGGTACGCCAAGGCGTCACAGAAGGCAGTGCCACACCAGGAGTCACGGAACCGATGCCGTTCATCTCTCCCTGTTGCGGGAAGCCGATACGATAGTTGGCACCACCATCATTCAACAGACGACAGCCAACATATCCACCATCTGTTCCCGTCTCAGAAATAAGCACCCATCCGCCAGGAGCCTTGAAAAGACAAGGGAAGGTATAGCCCTCGCCCCAGCCGTTCTTACCCATCTGGTCATCGAGGGTATAGGATGTCTCGTAACTAGGAGAGGTACGCGCAAAACCACCCATCGGCTTCGACTGCGGGCAAAGGAAGGTCGTTGTCCCCTCTGGCAGTACAAAACCGCTGGCTTCAGACTCCACGACAGCAACGAGCGTCTCACCACCACGCACTTTCTTCGGATAGAGCTTATACCGATAAGCCACATCACGGTTACTTACACGGAAGATGATGTCCAAAGCCACACGACCATCCTTCTCGAACTGACAGACGGCCTCTGTAGCCTCATAGCTGACGTGACGTTGTTTGATGGTGTTCAACGTATACTCGTCTTTTACCGTCTGAATCTTACAATCCTTCAGCGCCAGCCCCTGTGTCAGGTCTTCGATATTGAGTTTCAACCCAAGGGGTGACTTCTCGACGAATACCACATCACTACGGGTTATTTGATACACGGGTTTTCCACCCTCATCACTCACGGTGACGGTCATCTTACCGTCAGGACTTGCAACTTGCTTTTCCGTTGCCCAAAGCGAACCTGAGCACAGGAACATACAAGCTACGAACAAAAATACTTTTCTCATCTATCTCTAGTTGTTGGTTTTCTCCTACAAGGTAACAGTCAAGCGCTTCAAGTCTTTATCCTGCGAACTGGTACCGTAAAGAATCTCGTATTGTCCGGGTTTGGTGCGCATCGTGTTAGTCTCAGCATCCCAGAACTCAAAACTCTTCGTGGTGAGTTCAATAGTGGCATTCGTCGTCTGACCTGCCTTCACCTCTACACGCTGGAAACCACGGAGAGACTTCAGAGGACCTTCCTGATCACTGAGGTCACGGATGTAAAGCTGCACAATCTCAGTACCATCTTTCTTACCCGTATTCGTCACAGGAATAGTGATACTCTCCGTACCATTCATCTTAGCCTCACCGATCTCGAAGGTCGTATAGCTCAGACCATAGCCGAAGGCAAAGAGCGGATCGTTGAAATAGCGGTAGGTACGGCCCTTCATCGAGTAGTCCTCGTAGTCAGGTAACTGTTCAGAGGTCCTATAGAAGGTCACAGGCAGTTTTCCTGCAGGGTTATAGTCACCAAAGAGCACGTCAGCAATAGCAGTACCGCCCTCTTGTCCTGCATACCAGGCCTGTACGATAGCCTCGCAGGTTTCCGTCTCAGGTGTCAGGGCAATGGCAGAACCAGAACAGTTCACGAAGATGACCTTCTTTCCAGCCTCTTTCAAAGCCTTGAGGAAGTCACGCTGCACTTTCGGCAGTTCGATATGGGTACGGTCGCCACCCTTAAAACCATCGATATCGACAGGCATCTCCTCACCTTCGAGGGCTGCCGAGATTCCGCCAACAAAAATCACCTTGTCGATGCCCTTAAGCTGGCTGATAATCTGCTGGTAATCAATGGGATGCTCCTTGGCGATATTGATCTTCAGGTTGGCGTTGTAGGTATGGATATGCGAGAAGCGAACCTCGATATTATAGCTTTTGCCCTTCTCTGCCTGGATAGCCACACGGTTGGGGGTAGTACGCCAGATATGGTGACGGAACTTCTGCTGACCGTCGATAAAGAGCTCAAAATGTCCACAGCCATCCACGTTCACCACATACTCACCTGACTCCTTAGGTGTGAAGACGGTCTCGTACTTAGCCGAGAAATCCTCAAGTTGTACGCCTGGGGCGAAATTGTGCATACCAAAAGTCGTGACGGCAATGGGTTGGGTATAATACTGAATAGTCACAGGCTTACCCTCCATCTTGCGGTTGTTCCAGAACGTACCCTTCATACCTTTCTTCCCCTCGAAACTGCATTGTGAGGCCATCAGGCTCTCCATCACCTTATCATAGGTCAGGTCACAGCCAGCATGGTAAAAGAGTTTCTTCTGCTTGGCCTTGATACCGTCGAGGATGGTGATCGTGTGGTTAGGTGTACCATTATAATTACCCCACATCAACGGCTCATTGTCGGCATTAGGACCAATCACCGCAATCTTCTCCTTATTCTTCTGCAGAGGCAGGATATTACCCTTGTTCTGGAGCAGCACGATGGTCTGACGCGCCATGTCGAGGGCTATCTGACGATGCGGCTTGGAGTCCATCACTGAATAAGGAATCTTTGACCACTCCACCAGTGAGGGATCATCCATCTCTCCCAAATCGAAACGACCTTCGAGCAAACGGATGACATGCTTATCCACCTCAGCCTCGGTGATAAAACCGCGTTTCACGGCCTCAGGGATGCTGCGATAGGCATAGCCATAGCCACACTCCACATCGGTACCAGCGATCGTTGCCTTGGCAGAAGCATGAACAGGACTGCTGGAGGACTTATGCGACTCGTAGAAATCAGACACAGCACCACAGTCACTCACCACCAGATACTGGAATCCCCATTCATCGCGAAGGATGGTCTGAAGCAGACGCTGCGAACCACAACAGGGATCGTCATCAAGACGCTGGTAGGCACACATGACCTCACGAACCTTCGCATCTTGGACGAGAGTCTTGAAGGCAGGCATATAAGTCTCCCACATGTCTCGTGGTGAGACATTCGTGAGATTAGCACTGTGGCGCGTATATTCCGGACCACTGTGAACGGCATAGTGCTTGGCACATGCCCAGAGTTTACGATACTTCGCATCCTCAGGACCCTGCAATCCCTTTACCACCTGAACACCCATCACGGAGGTCAGATAGGGATCTTCACCATAAGTCTCCTGACCACGTCCCCAACGGGGATCACGGAAGATGTTCACGTTCGGCGTCCAGACAGAAAGGCTGTGGAACTTCTCGTCTTCACCCGATCCACGATACATACGTTCGTTATACTGTGCACGGAACTCCGTGCTGGCAGCATCAAACACCTTATATAATAATGTAGGGTTAAATGACGATGCCATAGCTATCGGCTCTGGGAAGACAGTGACATTACCCATATTGGCAGCGCCATGCAGGGCTTCACTCCACCAAAAGAATTTCTTGATACCAAGACGGGGAATCGCAGGACTCTCATCAAGCATCAACTGGGCCTTCTCTTCGAGCGTCAAACGACTGCAAAGATCAACGGCACGTTCATGAGCACTAAGACTAGGGTCCTTAAAAGGAAGTGTCTGTGCCGACACGCTAAGGCCAGCACAGAACACTAATACGGTTGATAATAAGTAATGGTTCATTTGTATCTTGTTGTTGTATACATTCTCTTTTTGAAACAACAACGGGGCAATTCGAAACGCTTTTCGGATGCCCCGATGTAGGAAAAACTACTAACTACTAATACTAATATAACTAAAACAATTCTATTTCTTGCGAATGATTAACGCTGCAAAATTACAGCATTTTTTTGTAACTCTGTTTCTTTTATGTTACATAATCTTTATAATTTGTTTCAATTATATCTCTGTGTTACAAATGTATAGGTTTCCCGTAACAGTTTCAATATCATACTCATAGATTTTTTTCAAAGGAAGAGTCTCAAATGAAGATAATTCTGCAGATTTCAGTGGTTCTTTGATCACTGCCGACTGCAAAAGTGGATTCGAACAGGTACCATTTGCCGGTTTCAGTCCCTTTCCTTTCAGGGGAACATACGAACGCAGACGGAGTGTACCACCGATATCCGACTTGATGACAGCCTTCTGGAGTTTTCCATTCTGCCATTTCATATCTACCGTAAAACCGCCACGGGCCTTTAAGCCCTTTACTTCACCATCAGCCCAGTCATCAGGCAGAGCAGGCAACAGATGGACGGCACCATCATGACTCTGCAACAGCATCTCGCAGATACCTGCAGCACAACCGAAATTACCGTCAATCTGGAAAGGCGGATGAGCATCAAAGAGATTCGGATAGGTACGTCCGTCAGGATGCTGTCTGGCCGAACGGTCATCGGGCAACAGATGTAACATATTCTTGATGATCGTAAAGGCGTGATTACCGTCGAGCATACGTGCCCAGAAGTTGATCTTCCATCCCAGACTCCAACCCGTTGCCATATCACCACGTTGTTTCAAGGTGTTGGCAGCCGCCGCAAACAGTTCCGGATGAGAATAGGGAGAGATCTGATTCGACGGATAGAGGCCATAGAGGTGAGAGATATGACGATGTTCATCTCTAGGATTATCACCATCGGTAAGCCATTCCTGCAGTTGGCCGTATCGGCCTATCTGCATCGGAGGGAGTTTAGCTAGTGAAGAGCGAAGCGTGAAGAGTGAAGAGTCATCCTTTCCGAGGACTTTGGCAGCGGCAATGACTTGGCTGAGAACGTCGAAGACAATCTGATTATCCATTGTCGAACCTGCTGTGACGGTAGTACGCTTACCCATCGGACCATGTTCCGGTGAAACGGTGGGAACGGTGACGAGCCACCCGGCAGCTTGTTTCACCTCACCGTCTTTAGGATATTCCTGCATATAGTCAATGAGGAAGTCGGCAGCACCTTTCATCACAGGATAGTATTCTTCCAGGAACTGCTTGTCACCTGTATAGAGATAGTGTTGCCAGATATGTGTCGTGAGCCAGGCTCCACCCGTAGGAAACATGCCCCATGTGGTACCATCAATAGGACCTGCCACACGCCAGAGGTCGGTATTATGATGAGCCACCCAACCCTTACAACCATACATATCCTTCGCCGTCTTCGTGCCTGTCTCACTCAGATCACGAATCATCGAGAAGAGTGGCTGCTGCGTTTCAGCGATGTTTCCTATAAGGGCAGGCCAGTAGTTCATCTCGGCATTGATATTGATGGTGTACTTCGAATCCCACGGTGCATTGACCTGAGCATTCCAGACGCCCTGCAGATTGGCAGGCTGTCCACCGGGCTGCGACGACGAGATCAGCAGATAACGGCCATACTGCATCATCAGCGATACCATGCCAAGATCGCTGGGATCCTTCTCGAAGGCTGCCAGACGCTCGTCTGTCGGCAGAGCAGCACCCTTGGCCTGACTCGGCAAATCCAGATACACTCGGTCGTACTGCTCACGGTATTTCTTCAGATGGGCATCCAACAGCTTCTTGTAAGCCTTGCCCTTTATACTGGCCAACGTCTGATTATTCTTCTTCACAGGGCTACCGCTGACATCGTGATAATTCACGAAGTTGGTAGCAGCAGTGATGTAAAGCGTAGCAGTGGTGGCATCAGTCACACTCAGTTTATCAGCACCACGGTCTATCTTACCATCAGCCTCAGCCATAATACGGCATTCCGCTTTCAATCCTGCCTTGATACCTTCATGATCGGCACCGTCGACAACTGCAGCCAACTCATTGACAGAACCCTTGACGCCTTCATGCGAAGAGACTGTGAACACCTGCGCCTGCAAAGGACTGGTAAAATCGACATCGAACGCCAGCGCACCTTTCTTTCCGGCTTTCAGCTGTACGATGATGACATTATCAGCCTGCGAAGCAAAGACCGTCCGCTCGTATTTCACACCTTTATATATATAAGAGGTCGTTGCCAGCGCATTACCCAAATTCAACTCGCGGTGATAGTCAGTCGCTGCCTCGTGACCCAACTTCAGCTTCAGCGAACCTAAAGGCAAATATTTCATGCCGTGAGGACCCTTGAAGAAATACTTGTCGAGGATGGCATGTGCAGCCTCTTCCTTGCCAGCAAAGATAGAGTCGCGTACGGCCTGCAGATGAGCTTTTGCCTCAGGGCTGTTGTTGTCGTGGGGCGAACCGCTCCAGAAGGTCTCTTCATTGAGTTGGATTTCCTCGATGTCCGTACCTCCATAGACCATCGCACCAAGATGGGAATTACCAACAGGCAAAGCCTCCAACCAGTGCGAAGCTGGCTTTGCATACCATAACTTATGTTGCTGTGCCGACATTGAAATGGTCACCAGGCACAAGGTGACAACCAGGAAAAATCTTCTCATCTTAAGTTCGTTTAAGTTTTGATGGTGCAAAGTTACGAAAAAGAAATGAAACAAAGAAAAAAAGTTGTCCGAGTTGTCGGAGTTATCGTAAAAAAACTGTATCTTTGCAAACGAAATCCAACAATTAAAAGCGAAAAATATGAAAAGAATGATTCGTCATGGTCTGCTCGGCGCTTTGTTTCTCCTGCCGACAACCCTCTTCGCCCAGATCCGCGTCAACCAGGTGGGCATGTATCCTAACCAAGAAAAGACAGCCGTCATCGAAGGCGTGGTCAGTGCCGGAAAGGTGAAAATCACTGATGCCCGCACGGGAAAAAGCGTTGCCAAGGCGAAGGTACTGCGTACCGCCACTTCTCCCTGGTCCAAGAAAAAGCGTACCGTCATCGACTTCAGCGGTCTGAAGCAACCAGGCAAGTACCTCATCACCTGCGGCAAGGAAAAGGCCGTATTCAACATTAGCGACGAAGCCCTTTGCGAAGTGACGGAAGGTGCGCTGAAAGCCTTTTATCTCAACCGCACTGGTGTGCCTGTCGAAGAGAAATATGCCGGAGCCTATGCCCATCCTTTAGGACATCCCGACACCTTGGTATATATCCACCCCTCAGCAGCTTCCCTTGGCAGACCCGCCGAGAGCACCATTTCCTCGCCCTATGGTTGGTATGATGCCGGCGACTTCAACAAGTATATTGTCAACTCCGCTTTCTCCGTAGGCATCATGCTCTGCTCCTACGAACAGAACAAGGCCTATTTCGATCGTCTCAGTGTGAATATCCCTGAGAGTGGCAATCATACGGCTGACATCCTTGATGAACTCTACTTCAACCTCCGTTGGATGCTTACGATGCAGGATCCCTACGACGGCGGTGTCTATCATAAGCTGACGACTCCCAACTTCGAAGGTTTCATCATGCCTGTGGAATGCAAGCAGAAACGCTATGTCGTCCAGAAGTCTACGGCAGCCGCCCTCGACTTCGCCGCAGTGATGGCACAGGCAGCCCGTATCTATAAAGGCAACAAGGACTATCACTGTTTCGCTGAGAAAGCCGCTAGAGCCGCAATAGCTGCCTTCGGATGGGCAGAGCGCAATCCTCAGGTGCTTTATATGCAGGGCAGAATGAGTGAGAAGTTCAAACCTGCCGTCTCCACTGGAGAATATGGTGACTTCAACCTCACCGACGAGTGGTTCTGGGCTTCTACCGAACTCTTCATCCTCACTGGCGACGAGGCCTTTGAGAAACTCGCCGTCAAGTACCAGCCTCAACGTTTCAGCGCACCCACCTGGGGCGGCGTGGCCTCGTTGGGAGCCTATGACTGGATGATGCTGAAGGCAGGACACGACATCGCCAACAATAGCCGCCAGCAACTTCTCCAGCACTGTGACAGCATCGTGGCTACCACCGCTACCTCGTCGTTCCAGACGCCCAACGGCAATTCTCCACGTGACTTTGGCTGGGGCTGTCTCGCTGAGACCTTCGGTACCAACGGCTTGTCGCTGCTCTATGCCCATCGGCTGACTGGCGACAAGAAATACCTGACGGCAGCGCAAGAGGATGCCGATTATATCCTCGGCCGTAATGCCACAGGCTACTGCTACGTGACCGGCTTCGGCACCAAGAGCCCGATGAATCCTCATCACCGTCTCTCCTACTCCGACGGCATCGAAGCCCCCTACCCCGGACTGCTCGTAGGTGGTCCGAATCCAGGACAACAGGACAAAGCCGACGTCAAGGAATACCCCTCCAATCAACCCGATGAGAGTTATGCCGACGTCATGCAGTCGTATGCCTCCAACGAGATTGCCATCAACTGGAACGCTTCCCTGCTAGCCCTGCTCGGCTGGTTGGAAGCAAGTCAAACCAACAAATAACAAAAAAGCCACCAACATGAAAGAAAACAGACCAGACATGAGCCGTCGCGAGTTTCTGCGCAGACTCGGTATCGGCACAGGATCGGCTATGGCCCTGATGGCTATGGACCCACTGAGAGCCTTTGCACAAGACGAGAAGAAGAATAGTAACATCCGAATGACCTATCGTGTACAGCACGGCTCTGGCGAACAGATCTCCCTGCTGGGTTTCGGCATGATGCGCCTGCCAAACAATCAGGACGAAGTCAACCAACTCGTGGATTACGCCATCGAACACGGTGTGAACTACTTCGACACCGCACCGATGTACATGCGAGGACAGTCGGAGGTACTTACGGGAAACGCCCTCGCTCGCCATCCCAGAGAGAAATTCTTCGTAGCTACGAAGATGTCGAACCAAGGGCCTAACACCTGGAGTTTCGATGCCTCCAAACGGATGTACGAACAGTCTCTCGAACGACTGAAGGTCGATCATATCGACTACTACCTGCTCCACGGCATCGGTGGAGGTATGGATTCCCTGAAAGGCCGCTTTCTCGATAACGGCATCCTCGACTTCCTGCTCAAGGAGCGTGAGGCTGGACGTATCAAGCACCTTGGTTTCTCTTATCATGGTGATGTACGCGACTTCGACTGGTTGCTCGATCACAACGATGAATACCACTGGGATTTCTGTCAGATACAGATGAACTTCCTCGATTGGACACATGCCTCGATGCGAGGCGGACGAAGGACGGATGCCGATGCAGAGTATCTCTATAACAAATGCGACAAGTTGGGAGTACAGTGTGTAGTCATGGAACCCCTGCGTGGCGGTGCCTTCGGACGTATGGCTCAGGAACTGGTAGATCAGTTGAAGGCCGTCCGTCCCGATGACAGCACAGCCCGATGGGCTTTCCGCTGGGTAGGTTCTTATCCCAATATCCTGACCACGCTCAGCGGCATGAACCGCATGGATCATCTGGAAGAAAATGTGCAGACCTTCTCACCACTGGAAATCTGCACGGAGGCTGAGAACGCCCTGTTGGCGAAGATTGCCGATGAGATATCTGGTGTACCTACGATTCCCTGCACGGCCTGCGAATACTGCATGCCTTGTCCTTACAATGTCGATATCCCTGGTAACTTTACCTATTACAATGAAGCCGTGAACAGTCACGTGCTGCCGTTGCCAGAACCCTCTGCCGCCGACTATGCCGAGCGCCAGCAGAAGTTCATCGAGGGTTATCGCAAGGCTTTGCCCGATGCCGAGAAATGGGCACGGAGCTGTCAGGACTGTGAAGAATGTCTTCCAAAATGTCCGCAACAGATCCGCATCCCGAATCAGATGAGTCGTATCGTTCAGACGCTCAGAGTCAGAAAGGCTTAAAGCGTCACCTTTACCTCTGCACCGTTATAGTCAACGGTCTTTGAGGTTCCGTCAGGCAGAACAATCGTAAACTTCCGTGTCTGCAGCATTCCAGGGAACGAGCCCTGACGTGCACCGATAATGAGCGTGTTGGTCTTATCCTTCCACACGAAAGGAATGGTAGTATAGACCCCACGCTCATAATTGTAACTGTCGCCCTCATCCTCATAGAGGGTAAATGTGCCGTCAGCGCCCGGATAGAGGCGTAGCTCGAGGTTGTCCCAAGCCTTCTCACCGACATACTGCATCTCTGGACCGAGGGGCAGGATACTACCAGCGCGAACGAACATCGGCACACGATCGAGCGAAGTCTCCAGCGTCACCGTCTTGCCACCCTGATATTTCTTATTCGTCCAGAAGTCATACCACGTAGCACCCTTCGGCAGATACTTCACAGCGCTCTTCGTTGCGGTCCAGTCCAACTTTTCACTATTCACTTTTTCACTATTCACTTCCTTCCGATCCCAGCCCGTCATCGCATCGGTACGGATCACCTTCTCTTCCGTATACTGCGGATCGACAATCGGTGCTGCCAGGATACTACGACCGAACATAAACTCGTCAGTCATATTCCAAACCTTCTTGTCGGCAGCGAAGTCGGCAAATAGCGGACGCATATAACTATCGTTGTTCTTGGTCACCTGCCAGGCGGTACTATATAAATAAGGTATGAGGCGATAGCGCAGACGGATCATCTTCTCGATGGCATCATAGACGGGCTCGCCCTTCTGTCCGAACTGCCAGATCTCACGAGGCGCATCGGCACCGTGACTGCGGAATACCGGACAGAACAGACCGTACTGCATCCAACGCACGTAGAGTTCCTGGAACTGCGGATTCTTCGGTGCCGAGCCGCTACCTTTCGTATTATACGAACTACAGAAGAAGCCACCAATATCCGTATTGAAATTAGGATTACCCGTCAGGGTGAAGCTCAGTCCTGCAGGCACCTGCTTTCGCAGCATGTCCCACGATGAATTCACGTCACCGCTCCACATGTTCGAGCCATAGTGCTGCTGACCGGCATAGCTGCTTCGTGTCATGATGAACACACGCTTCGAAGCATTAGGATAATCCTTTCGCTGCGACTGATAGATACCGCGCACCGTCTCCAGCGGGAAGGCATTACGCTGCGAACGCCACGTACCACCATACACCTTATGCTCATAGTCTGACTCACGTGGATCAAAGAAGTCCGGGTCTGTCGAATCCATCCACCAGGCATCCGTGCCGTAGTCATAAAGCTTCTTCAGGTATTTCCAATAGATGGCGCGGGCCTCAGGACTGAAGGCATCGTAGACCTTTACACCTGAGGGATAGTCTTTCATCGGAGGCCAGACGTGTGAGATACCACTCTGCGGCCACGTCTCGAAAGGCATCAGCAAGCCCTTCGCTTCCAACTCGCGGAACTGCTGGGTCATCGGTCCGAAGCTGGCCCAGATGGAGATCATGAAGTGGGCATGCTTCTTATGCACATTGTCGATCATCTGCTTGCCATTGGAAAAATCCTCCGAGAGGAAGTCCATCGCATTCCACAGATAGTTCGAGCCCCAGTACTGCCAGTCCTGGATGATACCGTCAAGAGGCACCTGCAGTTCGCGGTACTTGTCGACAATCGACTCCGTCTCACGGGCGGTCTTATAGCGTTCCTTCGACTGCCAGAAGCCATAAGTCCAAAGTGGGAACATCGGAACGTCGCCTGTCAGTTCACGCATCTTGGCGATGACGCCGTCGGCTGAACCGCCATACATAAAGTAATAGTCAACACCCTCACCTGACTCAGAGGTAAACGACATACCCTCAGCATTGTCCTCAAACAGTGTGGGCGAGTAGTTCTCCCAGTAGATGCCCCAGCCCTTGATGCTCTGTAGCACATTCTGGAAGTCCTCCAGGTTCGACTGTTCCATACGTTTCTTCTCGCCACGACGGTTCATCTTGCCGTTCTGGATGGTTCCCAAGCCGTAGATGGCCTCGTCCTTATCGAGGAAGAAGCTCTGACTGACCTCGAAGTCACCCGTGTTCTTACGCACAATCCTGATGCCCTTTTCCTTCAGGAGTACCTTACCCTTGTTCGTCAGAAAGACAAGGGTCTCCGTCTCAGGTTCTAGCTTCACCGTCAGCTCGCTGCTCTTCCACGTATTACCATTCCTACTGACGGCCACGTCCTGAGGTTTGGCAGTTACCACCAGACTCTTCGTGGGTGTTCCCTTCACGACGTGCACAATCGACGGCGTTATAAACTCAATCTTCACATCTTGCGCCATAACGCCTACTACACCCAGCAGGAATACGATGGCTAAGGACAGTTTTTTCATACTTTTACGCTATTTGTTGGATTTCGTTTGCAAAGATACAGCTTTTTTACGACAACTACGACAACTCTATGCGTTAAATATCGCTAACACCATTGTGGTAAGGAAAATAATTCGTACTTTTGCAGGCCAAAAACATCAATCGATTATAACAGACATGAAAAAACTCTCATTGTTTGCCCTTTTAGCAGGGATACTACTCATGACAGTCAGCTGCTCTGGGTCTGATGACCCTCAGCCCGGGCCGGTAAGTTCGGAGATGATCTTGAGTCCGCAAGTCATTACTAACGACTACCGCGGCGGTAAGAACATCATGCAGATCACCACGGACGAAGCCTGGAAGGCTCAGTCGCCTGTCGACTGGCTCGAAGTGACGCCTAGCGAGGGTACTGGTACTACGAAGGTAACCATCAGCTGTCAGAAAAACACGACACTGCGCGACCGCAATGCCATGATCCGCTTCACCGCAGGCTTGAAGACGAAAGACCTGTCTTTCCACCAGACGCATAAGGCCGATACGGCCCGCGTGGTGAGCAGCCGCGTCATCTTCGGCAACCGCGCTGCCGGCGAGCATGACTCAATAGAGATTGTGTTCAATACGCCTGCTACCCTGCGGACGTGCTGGATGACTGACGAAAACGGTGAGGGCATCTCAACACAGTCGGTAGCCCGATACGACATGGACAGTTGCCGTTACCGCTTAGCCATAGGCACGATAGGCTGGAACATCAACTGCGACTTGGAGATTGTGTCGAACACCGACAAGATCGTCACCAAGGACCGCCTCAACTTCACTTATTACGACCATCGGAATATTCTGGCCAACGCAGAAGAGGGCGAGAGTGTGTCCTACTCCGTGGTCTCGCCGGACAAGAAGAGTATCTGGGTCTCCGTGACGGCGGACAAATGGAAAAATGGCAGAAACCGCATCGTGCAGCTCTCTGCCGACGACCTGAAGGAAATCAAGAGTGTAGACATACCCTGGGGACCACGTTACCTCAGCTTCAACCCCTATAACGGAAAGCTCTACGTGCTGCCCTACAGCGGCGATCCCGTCATCGTCAGTGCCGCCCAGCTATGCGTGGTCGATCCCGATGCAGGCCGTATCGTCAAGACCGTCGACATCGAGACCTCGCCCCTGGCACACCCGCAACAGCCTACGGACTTTCCTGACGAGGTGGAGTTCACGAGCGACGGACTGGGCGTGCTCCGCCTGAGGTCATCGGATGGCAACGCCTGTGAGTGGCGATGGATAGACAGTGCCGATGACGACCACATCACCCTCAGCGGTTACGAATGGCATGAAGTCAATTTCGACCACATCTACCACAACTTCGATTACTCGCGCATCTACACAACCGACAGATACACGCAGTACATTGATACGCGCTACGTCAACCGCCAGCACCGCACACCAGTGTTGCTGCAGATTGCGAACAAGTTCAACTCCGACAAGTACTACGCCGGCGGCAAGGTGATGGACCTCCAGATGTCGCCCCGCGCCAATAAGTACTTCGTCTGCACCGCCCCTGGCAGCCAATGTGTGGTGAGCCTCGACCCGATAGGCTATTCGGAGGTCTGCGAGGAGGAGGCACGGGGTTCAAAGTGTGCGTGGGACGAGTTGGTCACCGATCGCGACTACGTCTGGCAGGTGTGCCCACTTGGTCAGTACTACGGCTGGCTCCATCTCTTCGACATGACCAGCGGCAAACCCATCTTCGCCACCATACATTCCTTCAATGATGTATACCACAATCCGGTTATCAAGTGTTATCATCTGCCTGCAAGCGACAAGCTCCTGGTGGTTGGCACAAAAGGCGTATGGATGCTCGATGCCAAAGAGATGAAACGGAAAGCTAAGGGATGAGCAACTTCCGTCCGTTTACAATATTCAATCCCTTCTGCAAGGAATTGAGTCGCTGACCTTGGAGGTTGTAGATAGAGGTTGCTCTTTCTTCCTTGTTATTTCTTATTGCTTCAATTCCTGTCGCCTGCGTTTCGAACTGGCCAGTAAAGGACTCCTGGCTATTCTCCACAGTTACGGTGTAACGGCCTTTGGCGTAGGCAGAGATGTCGATATTGAGGCCTACGATGCTGCCTGCATTGACGGCTTTCTCATAGACGAGCTTGCCTGATTCGTCAGTGATGCGCACCTGATAGGCATCGACGAGCGGGTCGAGGTTTATGCCCAACTGCTGGTCGTTGTATTCACCATACAGCGACTGTTCTTCCCCACTCTGCCTCCGAGCCTTGGGCTTTGTTTTTATCGTATGAGAGAAGTCGAAGCGCCTCTTGCGGGCTTCCGCAGGAGTAGCCCCGTCCTCATATTCGTCGTTAAGATAGATGACTTCATCGCCAATAGTACATGACATCAGGAAATCCGGCTTATAATCTGCCAACGGATGGTATACACTTGCAAACGGACCATCAAGACCTCCTACACCTTCCAACCAAGGGGTCTTGGTATTGATGTCCTGGCCCATCATAATATCCCGATAAACGCCCTTAAAGCCTTTTATTCCTCCTGTCTGCCTCGGTCCTATGATATAAGGAGGATAACCGTCCACATTCAAGAAATCCACAGTTTCATAGTCACCAAGGGAGAAGTCGTACATCATCTTCATAGACTGTATTATCTCATCGTAGAAGTACACTTTCTGATCCTCTTCGTACCATGCTCCAACTTTGCTCAGGGAAGGCGTTGGTGTCCAATACTCGTTTGAGTAATCTGGACTAACATATCGCTGGCACATCATCTGCTTACAGGTCTTTCCGCCGATAATCGTGTCGCCATCAAAGTAATAGTAGTCAACCACCTGCACAGGATTACCCGATATAGTTCCCACCTTCCACGCCTTACCTTCTTCGACGAACGGACGATAATCATCCTTGGGAATAGCAGCATCAGCCAAATCGGCTACTGATGCCGCAAAATCTCCACTCTCATACAATTCATTCGCACATTGCAATGGGCTTTTATCACTCTCTGGGGTAACATTCAGAATATACCACAATGGCAGATATTGACTAAAGCTCCCATGATTCCTAAGTTTATACTTCTCAGCATAAGAATCCAGTAATTTTACATCCTCTTCCTTTTTTAATCTCACATTCAAGTATGGAGTCTCATATATCTCTTCTTTATTCGCCGTAAAATAACATGACGTCAGAACCACAGACTTTGCGTCTTCTTCCCAGAAATCCTGTGAGGCTAACTTCTCGAAATCTGACCGAGGAATAACAAAGATGTCGAAATCCTTGTCTTTAACCGTACTCAGAATCTGGACATATGCACTAATCCTTTGTCTTGTACCGTCACAATCTTTAGGAATACTGACTATGACCTTTTTCTCATTGAGAGTTAATGGAATTTTATTTCCATTGTAGTAATAATAGGCCGTCTGCTCAGGCAATGGATAGACAGGACCTTTATAGAGGGCCTTAAACTGATCTACTTGCGATGGTTGCACATATATTTCTGTCTCAGTGCCCATGCCGCTGAAAAGTCTTCTTGATATGTACTGTGGCTCTATTATACCCCTAATATATAGAGTGCTCAGTTTGCACCCATCAAATACATTGGCTTCTATTTGGGTGACACTCTCAGGAATGTCTAATGTCTGCAAGGCAGTACAATTATAGAACATTCTCTCGCCAATACAGATAATGCCCTGAGGAATAGTTACTGACTTCAGATGCTGACAATTATAAAACATCTTTGATGCCACTTTTTTAAGGCTGGCAGACAACTTCACTTCCTGTAGGCTTTCACTATTGGCAAATGCACCAAAGCTTAATTCTGTCACCCCGTCGGGTAGGGTGACTTTCTCAAGATGCTTGCTATAGACAAAGGCGTCAGATATATTTGTTACCCCTTCAGGCACGATGTATGACGTACGACTAGCGTTGGCAGGAAAACAAAAGAGCCGTGTGCAATCTTTGTTGAACAGTACGCCGTCAATCGAGCACAACGCAGGATTGCCTTCTTCTACCTCTATCGATTCCAAAGCCGTACAGGTACTGAACAGATTGAAATAAAAGTCGTAGGATTTAGAAAGGTCCGTTCCCCTGACGGTTCGTGGAATGGTCACCTTTGTTAGTTCCTTGTTATTATAAAAGGCTGAATTACTGATGTCTGTCACTAAATAGGTCTGCCCTTCATAGTTCAGTTCCGAAGGTATGCACACATCGCCCTTCATCGTACTTCCATCATTCAGCATGGCTTTATGTGTTGTCTTACCCAGGGTGAAACACATACCATCAATGGTGACATCCTCATAAATGTCCTCCAGCACCAACGGCTCTTCTTCTGTCAGTTCCACCAGCCCTTTAAACCACCAGCAATCCAGATAGAAACTGTTTGGTTCCAGGTCATGTATCGTGAATGATACGTTGAAAGGACATAAACAGGTTGCCATTACTTCACCTACGACAGGAGCCACACTAATATTCAAAGAACAAGGCGAGCCATCACTACCTTCACTAATGTTAGACTCCACTACGAAGTCGGATGTAGCGCAGTTACTGATGTAATTCTTCACTTCCACCAATAAAATGGCGCCCTCTTTGGTCAAGACAATCGTCGGCACTCCTTGGGACGACTCTTCTTCTTGTGTCTCACTCATGCAGCCACTTTTCAGTACGTCTGATACAGTCTGGGCACTTGCCAACATAGGCGAGAGCATCAAAATGAATAGGAATAATAGTTTCTTCATTGTTGCTATTGTATTTGTCTTTATTTCCATTTGTCTCTGTGCTACTTTACATAAACCTTCCGTCCGTTAACGATGTTCAATCCCTTCTGCAAGGAATTGAGGCGCTGACCCTGAAGGTTGTAGATAGACTTCAATTCTTCAATTCTTGAATTTTTCAATTCTTCTATTCCCGTCGCCTGCGTTTCGAACTGGCCAGTAAAGGACTCCTGGCTATTCTCGACAGTTACGGTGTAACGGCCTTTGGCGTAGGCAGAGATGTCGATGTTGAGGCCTACGATATTGCCAGCGTTGACGGCTTTCTCGTAGACGAGCTTGCCAGATTCGTCAGTGATGCGTACCTGATAGGCATCGTAGAGCGGATCGAGATTGATGCCCAACTGTTGGTCGTTGTATTCTCCATACAGCGACTGTTCTTCCCCACTCTGCCTCCGAGCCTTGGGCTGTATCTTAATTGTATGAGAGAAGTCGAAGCGTTTCTTTCGGGCTTCCGTAGGGGTAGCCCCATCCTCATATTCGTCGTTAAGGTAGATGACTTCATCACCGACGGTACATGACATCAGGAAAAAGATATAATATTCTTCACCACCAGAATAGAGATTCTTTATCGGACCTTCAATACTTCCGACGCCTTCCAGCCAGGTGGTATTGTAATAGAGTTCTCCTGCTATATTGGACATAACATCTCTATAAACGCCCTTAAAACCTTTTAAACCACCTGTCTGCTTTGGCCCTACCACATAATTCTTTATCTGCAGAGCCTCATTGGCTTCGAGGGAAAAGTCAAACATTAGCTCCATAGACTGTCTCCACTCATCGTAAAGATACACCTTCTTTTCCTCTTCGTACCATGCTCCAACATAGCTCAGTAAGGGATAATATGTAAGAATATCGTAATCCGAGTGATTGGGGTTTACATACCGCTGGCGCATCATCCGCTTACAGGTCTTTCCATCAATGATGGTGTCGCCATCGAAGTAGTAGTATTCAACCAATTGTACAGGATTAGTCGAACCTTTACCTCCCAGTTTCCAAACTTTACCTTCTTCAATCATTGGACGGTAATCATCCTCGATGATTTTTGAGAAGCGTTTCCAGCCAGCAGTAGACTCATAGCGTTCCTTGCTGCCCTTGGGAACGTAGAGGGTAGCTGGCGTGAAAGAAGTCTCGTAGGTCTCACTATTATATCGTTCGAATACTTTATCCACTATATCAAAAGGTTCCTCTATCTTGGAAATGACGCTGGAGAGTGCCCAGCAATTGTGGAAGGCACCACTTTCTATCATTCTAACGCTTGAGGGAATAGTGACGCTTTTCAGGGCGCTACAGCCGTTGAAAACACATTCACCAATACTAGTGACACCCTCAGGAATGGTGACTTTTGGCAGACTGCTACAGTCAGAAAAAGCATAAGTACTTAAGTTTTTGAGACTCTTCGGAAAGATGACGCTGGCAAGTGCACTGCAATTTCTGAAAGCATACTCCTTGATGCTAGACACGCCATCAGGAATAGTGACACTTTTCAGATGTTTAAAGCCAATGAAAGCACATTCGAGAATGTTGGTAACACCATTGGGTATGACAAGGTCTGTCACCTCGTTACCATTAAGGAAGAGGTGAGCACCATAGTAAAGTGGGTTTGCCGTCATATAGAAAGATATGCCACACCATGCTGCAAGATCTGAGATATACACAGCATTTAATTTCTCGCAAAGGATAAAAGCACTGCCCCCTATTGTGGTCATGCTCGATGGGATAGTGACACTAGCCAAACTTCTACATTTACGAAAGGCATTGAGACCTATGCTGGTGACACCCTCAGGAATGGTGACACGGGTTAGAGCTTCACAATTATCAAAGGCATATCTCCCTATACTGGTGACACCATTAGGAATAACAAGGTCTCTCACCTCTTTACCGTTGAGATAGAGATGGTGAGCATAAAATAGCGGATTAGAACTTCTTTGCATCTCCTCTTGGAATTCGATGCCACACCAAGAAGCAAGATCGGTGATATGTACGGCTGTCAGACCAGTACAATTATAGAAAGCCTCCTTATCTATGTAGGCAACACTTCTAGGGATGGAGATACTAGTGATAGCATCACAACCATAGAAGGCTTGGAAACCGATACATGTAGTTCCATCCTTAATGACCAGTTCGCCTATAGGTTTTTCACCCTTATAGCCTAGAAGCAGTGAGCCAATGTAAAATGGCCCTTCTGGAGCCTCGTCATATTGTGCTGAGTACCATGGTGTATTATAGAAAGCGCCTCTTCCAGCGAAGTTGAGACCAACCGGAAGAGTAAGGCTAACCAAACTTAAACAACCAGCAAAAGCATTATTGCCAATAGTACTGACCTTTGAAGGAATGACTACCGACACCAGCTGACTGCAACCCGCGAATAAGCTTGGGGCTATCTCTGTCAATCCTTCAGGAAGTTGCACTGCGACTAAGTTGTTGCACATGTAGAAAGCTATTGCCCCTATTTCAGTTACTGTCTCAGGAATGCTGACAGACTTGATCTTCTTGTTCCACATAAAAGCACCGCCGCCAATACTCGTCACCACATATTCTGCTGACCCTACAGTAAATCTATCAAGAATTACCACATCGCCCACAGCATCAGGGCTGCCAGAATAGAGTTCTATAAAGGGCTCGCATCCTTCACCACAATCTATTACCTCATCATATCCCGCCTTGACCGAGGCTGTATTCTGACCAGGCTCATAGGTATAAACAACGTTGGTCTGCGGATCTATGTATTCATCAGCCATGACCATAAGAGTCATAACAGACATCATTGCCAACAAAAGTACTTTCTTTTTCATATTCATGTTTTCACTTTACATAAACCTTCCGTCCGTTTACGATATTCAATCCCTTCTGTAAGGAACTGAGTCGCTGACCCTGAAGGTTGTAGATAGACTTCGATTTTTCAATGCTTGAATTCTTTAATTCTTCAATTCCCGTTGCCTGCGTTTCGAACTGGCCAGTGAAGGACTCCTGGCTATTCTCCACAGTTACGGTGTAACGGCCTTTGGCGTAGGCAGAGATGTCGATGTTGAGGCCTACGATGCTGCCTGCATTGACGGCTTTCTCATAGACGAGCTTGCCTGATTCGTCAGTGATGCGCACCTGATAGGCATCGACGAGCGGGTCGAGATTGATGCCTAACTGCTGGTCGTTGTATTCACCATACAGCGACTGTTCTTCCCCACTCTGCCTCCGAGCCTTGGGCTTTGTCTTGATGGTATGGGAGAAGTCAAAGCGCCTCTTCCGGGCTTCCGCAGGAGTAGCCCCGTCCTCATATTCGTCGTTAAGATAGATGACTTCATCGCCGACGGTACACGACATCAGGAACAGTCCATGGCCTTCTTCCCCATA
>JAEEGK010002306.1_pt1 | contig 47779 bp, 33 predicted proteins | sample 8958771 | NCBI WGS metagenome assembly JAEEGK01 (sample SAMN16246547, study PRJNA631951) | gut metagenome | biome: gut microbiome; feature: rumen; material: SC-attached | host: Bos | place: Iran: Karaj | collected 2018-10 | reverse complement strand
TGTTGTAACTGACCTTCTCTGCCTTGCAGAACTCCTCCAGTGGTATCCCATCATACTCATTGAGAAACAGTCTCACTTTTGAGGCGTAGAAACCTCCTTCTTTCTTCTTGTTGATCATTCTTTGTTGCGTTTTGGATAAACACCGCAAAGATAATCAATATATATAAGGTACGCAATACGGTCTAAAATGACCGCTTACTCGCTCAGGGATCTCCAAACAACCTGATTTAATTTCTACATCCGAGGGAATATTATCTTTTGATGTAGGCAATGATGCTAATAATACAGTCTCGTCTACTTCGCCTAATACAACAAAGAATTTGGACTTCGGATCACCTCCATCCGGAAAAATGAAGGGATTAAAGTACAGCAGATTGCCAGGTTCAAACATGATCAGAGTTGTATGCATTAGAGGCATTATGGATAGCTAATGCCTCCTTATAGTATTCTGCAGCGCATGGCATCATGGCCTTGGTAAAATCTATCACGTAGTCGGAATTGTTACACTCGTGCTTCTTGAAGGCATCCAAAAGTCCGTGTTCCTTGGCAATCTGATACCAAAGGGTGTTCTCTTTGTGAACAATATCTACCAGTTCTGTAGCTGTCTTGTCGCCATACTCCTTCAGCACCTCATCCATCAGGCGAATCTCATAGGCAGAAAAGTCTTCGTCGTCGAAGGCTGCCACAGGATGAATATACTGGGCATCCTTGCCATCATCTAGTTTCACCAGTTCTGTCTTCAGGTACTTAGAAAGGAGTATGGCACCATCACTGAGGTCAATGTATATATCCTTTGCCACAGGTCCTGCCTGCCACACTTCATAAGGAAGACCCAAGAATGGCTGCTGATACTTCAAAGCAGAGCGTTCTTCCATCAAATACAGTAACTTAAGTAACTTCGTCTTACTCAAGTCACTTGTATGCTCAGCAATATATATTGCAGCATTCCCTATCCGGGATATATTTTCTTCTGAATACTTACTCATACCACTTTTCTATGCAAAGATGCTACATTTTCGTGCAAAAATCCAATACTTTCGTGCAAAGATACGATTTATTTCTATTCCTACAATCAAAAAGCGCTATTTTAACATTTATTCCTTTATCTGCTCGGTTTCCTCGCACCTTCTAGAGGAAAGATGCAAGTATGGAATTACCTACAACTCTAAAAGCTCTCTTCCTGACAGACGAGTGCAAAAGGCTGCAAATCAGTCTATTAGGACATATTTAACATTCTTTTATAAACAGAAATTATGGGAGCCAAGGGGAACCGGTTCCTTATTTCTGCTGCAAAAGTACCAAATATATTTGAGAGTACCAAATAAATGGTATAAAAATCGCATATTTTTATTTAGAAACTGATATTCTGGGCATCGAGCCAACTTGTATTTACCATAAACGAATTCGCTGACACACTCGCATTACTATTACCATATAGCGACCCCGTCAATGTCGTCTGGCGATTCCGCTTCAGGGGCACGCCCTCTATCGTCTTACTGAACACGACATGCTCTTCTGCATCCAGCGTCTCAATCGTCACATCCATCGTCTGCTCATCCGTGGCCAGGAAAAGATATCCTCCTGTATAGGTCGTAGTACCTGCTACGCCCGAGAAAACCATTTGATTCACAAAACCTGTGTTGCTAAGAGCCAAGCCTGTTGAGGGATTGAAAGCCTTACCACCACCGGCATAGGTAAACCGCATGTAGACCACATCCTCTGGGCGATTATCAGTGGATCGCACGGCCAAAGCCGTCACGATACGATCAAGCGTAGCACTTACAGACAGTGCAGCTGAACTGCTCACTGTCACTGTCTGTGTGGCCGCAAATGTATCCATCACCTGATTCTCTCCATAAGTGGCCTCCGTCGGGCTCGTCAAGGCGATGGCGTTATTACCGGCATTGGCAAGCACTACCAGCGTGTAGCTACCTATCCCCAACGTCGTTGTGAACTCTCCAAAAGTCTCTTCCGCAGGCAAAGAGCCACGCATCTGCGTATGCTTATAGACCTCGGATCCGTCACTCTGCCTGTAAAACGCCAGCGTCAGCGCCTCCACATTCGACACATCGCTGACAGCCGTACCTCGGGTACCTGAAAAACTCGCCTGGGTGATGGAGAAGCCACTCACACTCACCGTCACCGGCGCCACAGCGTCCATAACCTGAAAATTATCCACTGAGTCAACACGCTCGTTGCTGCAACTTGCAGCCAACAGGATCATACCTGCAAAAAGAACTGATTTCTTCATAGTTGTACTTATTTAATGATTAACAATAAAAATATTTTTCGTCTGCAAAGATATCACTTTTGAGGGAGAAAAACAAATTATTACCCCAAAAATATCATTATTTTTTATAAAATCGTTGTTTTCTGCTTGTTTTTCTGTACCTTTGCCCACTCAAAAGACATTATGAGCGAGAATAGCGAAGAAAGGATATGGTTTTCTGTGGGGTGTACCAGTCCACAGAAGGAACTGAAGGTCAGGGATGACGTCAGGCGATATGGGTTGCAGGCGTTCGTACCTCTTACCTATGTGGTGAAAAGCCACAGAGGGCAGAAGCTCAGGGCGCTCGTTCCTGCCATCAGCCAACTGCTCTTTGTCAAAGGTACTCTGGAGGAGGTCAAGGACTATATCCAGAACGCTCATTACGTCGTCTTTATCAGAAAGTCGACGTTCTCCAACAAGGAGGAATATCTCACTGTGCCTTCCAAGGCCATGGAGGACTTCATCGCCGTCACAGAAAACCACGAGGAGCATGTCACTTACTTCCGTCCTGAGGAAATTAGTCTTCAGGAGGGGGACAAAATCCGCGTCAAAGGGGGGATCTATGATGGGCGTGAGGGTATTATCATGCGGATCAAAGGGAAGCGCAATAGGCACCTCGTTGTACAAATACCGGGTGTTCTGATTGCGGCGATTGAGCTTTCGCCGGAAATGATAGAGCTTCCGAGTGAAAACTCCACGAGGAATGTGGAATGTGGAAGGAGGAAGGAGAATACCCCAGTCCGAGAGAAACCATCCAAGGATATTAATAAGGATAAGAAGCTTCTTTTGGAGACGGCGCATCGTCTTCTCTTTGAGATACCGGATAAGTATCAGAAGGAGAATGAGTATTATTTGTTGTTGTCTGAGCTCAGACGTTGCAGAGAGCGGCTTAAAACCTTTAAAGGTTATACCGCGGCTTCTGAAGCTGAACTGGCTTTGCCAATGTACCTAGCAGCAGTTCAGCTTAACGATGGCATTCCTGAGGCTGAAATGCGTCTCAAAAATGCCATTAATAAGTTGAAAGATTCCAGCAAGTTAAAAGCAACTTGCTTGGATTATCTAAATAAATTGAAGGGGTAACCCCTTAAACCCCATTTTCAGGGCTTTGCCCTGCATTCACACAGCGAGATTGCATCTCGCGCTGGGGGATACCCCCAGACCCCATTCTTGTCCTTTTCTTCGGCGCGAAGAAAAGAACTAAAAGAAGCATCCACCCCCTCCAAGGCCTCCCCCTATATGGGGAGAATGCAACCGCTCCGCCTGTCGCTCAATCATTTAGGTATCCTCGACCCATCAAAGGGTCGGGATGGTTTTTATGCCGACTACGCTAAACGCTGGTCGGTGTTTAGCCCCTTCTCAGATAGGCGTCCCTCCCCTGTTGAGCCCCTTGGCAAGGGGCGGCATAAGTGGGGATGTCAAAAGATTATGGCGAACCCCGAAGGGGCAAAGGCCTGCAAAAAAAAAGACCTCTCATTATGAGAGGCCTAAGAGAGGTTTGAGGTCATCTTCTTTATAAAGAATCCATGCTGTCGTTCCTAAGAACGCCAGGAATAGAAATATCAAACACATTTGGGCGCGCTTGGGGCCGGTTTTGCGGACGGGGACTGTGGCGCTCTGGAGGGTGGTGAAGGCGGGGGTCTCCTGCTGGACCTTCATCTCGGCCTGCTGGAGCTGCGCTACCACCTGCTGGTAGATCTGCTGCTGCATCTGCATCTCGTTCTGCAGGTCAGCCTGCTTGGTCTGAGCTGACTGCGAACTGACTTCACGATGAGAGTCTGAGAAGCGAGCGTATGCATCACGCGCCTGTTCGTATTTGGCCTTGGCCTCACCATAGAGCTTCTGATTGTACTTCAGGTCTACACGGGCCTTGGAGGTTCGATAGTCGGTGATAAACTTCTGCAGGCGGGTCTTCACAGAATCTGCCATCGTCGCACAGATCAGCGGATCCTGGTCCGTGACATTGATCGTAATCACCATCGTCTTCTTATCAACATCGCAGACCACATTCTTATCAATGGCCTTGACGATATCGGTCTGAGGTTTGGTCAAACGGAAGGGATCGACCTTAGTCTCTTGCTCTTCCTCATCTGACTTAAAGAGATCGAAGAAGGCCTTCTTGGCTTTGGACCACCAAGGGGCTTTCTGTTCGTTCATCAGATAGTCGTAGTAGGTGAAGCTTTTCTGATCCTCTTCACGCGTTACTGGGACTTCGAAGAGGGATGTCTTGAAGTCTACCGAGTTCATCAGGTCGGGATAGAGGGTCGGGAACAGGGCTTCAGTGCTGTTACCCATGGCTGCCCCCAAGTTCACTCCGAAACTGCTGGCCAGACTGGCTAAACCGGATTTGCTGCCAGAACCTGAAAGTTCTGGGCTTAGCTTCACAGTGCAGCTATAGTAGTTGGGGAGCGATAGAGCGTAAATTGCTGCAAGTACAAAGGCTAAAGGCAAAACTTTGTAATATAAAGTTTTGTGCTTTAGCAAATCTTTAAAGATTTTACTAAAATCTATAGAACTCTCTTCTTCTAACAATTCCTGATTCAAATTTTTGTTCTCATCCATAACTATTATTGTTTAAAACAATATTAAATGTCCATTTTCTTTGGCGCAAAGAAAAGAACGAAAAGAAACATCCACCCTAACCAAGGCCTTCCCCTATATGGGAAGGATGCAACCGCTCCGCCTGTCGCTCATTCATTTAGGTACCCTCGGACCATCATAGGTCCGGGGTGGTTATTTTAACATATTAGCAATTGAGACGAACATGGTGGCCATGGAGGCGGCGCTGGTGCCTATACCCAGCCACTGAGAGACAGAATTGGGATCCTTGGGTCCCTTGGTGGGTACGACAATCTCACATCCTGGCTCGATGTCACCCTTAGATGCCTTGGCAATCGTACCATTCTGATAGAGAATATAGGTATGCGACTTGCGGGCGCGTTTGCCATAGCCACCAGCCTGATCGATATAATACTTATAACTCTTTTTGTTCTTAAAGGCCACCGTATTAGGCTTCTGAATATCACCTGAGATCTTGACGGTACGGTTATAGCGGGGGATGAACAACTGGTCGCCATCCTGCAGCTCGATATCCTCATCACAGCCGGGATTAGCCAAGGCTTCATCCAGATGAATACCCACCGAATAAGTGGTCTCCAGAGACAACTGTTCCAGACTCAGAGAGTCTTTCGCATCAGCAGAGGCACTCTGACGCGCCATCTTGATCACCTCCTGCATACGTGCACGCTCATCTTCATTCATCGTACGAATGAGTCGGGCACCACGAACATAGGCACCGGGGATGACACCGCCGGCCTCCTTGACCACGTCAGAGAGGCGCTGGTTCTTCACACCCAGCGTATAAGAACCCTCAAAGGCAATCTCACCAGCCACACGAACCGTGAACAGCTCTGCTGAAACAGGGCTGCGACGAACAGACACCACATCGTAAGGCTCAAGCGTAAAACTGTGGTCTCCATCAAACTCAAAGCCCGGCTTGATGGCAAAGCTATAGGTCTTGGCAATCTCCATCGTAGCGGTCGTGGCTTCGGGGTCAATGATACGACGGGACACATCGACCTTCACCGTTGACGCATTATCCGTCAATCCACCGGCCTGGAGAATCAGGTCCTCAATGGTCATCTTATCCGCATATTCGTAAGTACCCGGGAAAATGACCTCGCCATTGATGCTCAACGTACGCAGATTCTGATGCTCGGCCAAGGTGGGGATGAAGAGGATATCCTCGTTCTCCAGAGGTACATCAGCGGATGTGCCCTCCATGATGCCCTTCAGGTCAACAGACAGGACCTCCTGGGTGCGGTTGGGCTTCATACGACGAATGACTGCCCGGGAAACCATAGCACCCTCAGTGAGACCATCGGCATTCTCAACCAATGTGCGCACACTCGTCACCTTCTCACCCAGATTATACATACCAGGACGGAAAACGGCACCCTTCACCTCGACCATATTCTCGAAACGGTCGATAATCGTATCTACTGAAACAGCATCGCCATCCACCATCTTGAATTCGGGGAACTCAAACTCCTCGACATTGAACACGCTCTTCATGCGGCCATTATTACGCAACACACGCAATGACTTCTTATACGCATCGTTGGCAAAGCCACCACTATATTTTAATAAGGTGGACAGGCTCTCGTTCTTACGCAACTCGTAGGCCATCGGACGCTTCACACAACCAGCGATATCAACAATACTCTCGTAAGCACCTACCTGAATCACATCATTATCCTGCAGACGCACATTGCCTGCCAAACGACCATTCAGAATAAACTCATAGACATCGACGACAGAAATCTGGCGACCCTGGCGATAGACCTTGATGTTACGCAAGGTTCCCAGATCACTGATACCTCCTGCCATATACAGAGCATGGAAGACGGTGGCAAAGGCACTCAGGGTATATGTACCAGGCGCCCTGACCTCACCCATCACATTCACCAGGATGGTACGCGTCTGACCGACAGTCACCTTGATGTCGGAACTCTCATAGTAGGTACCCAGATGGCTGCGAACCTTGCTCTGGGCTGCAGACACAGAAAGGCCTGCCACATGCACAGGACCATAGTCGGGCACAGTCACCTCTCCATCGGGAGAGACCGTCAGCTGCATGCTCTTCTGGGTGTCACCATACACATCGATAATCAGCTGGTCACCAGGTCCCAACACATAGTTCTGGGGCGTGGAGATGTTCATCACCGGCTCGAAGGTCAGATTCCTGTTGTTGAAGATGTCACGGCCAAAGACCCGTCTCCCCGTAGGAGCTTCTGCAGTCTCCTGCACATAGACCGGGGCATTCTCACCTCCGTGAGTCTCCAAACCATTGTCGCTCACCTCATTGTTGACACGCATACGGTTCTCAGCAGAGGTTATGGCATTATCAGTGGTGCTGCCCATACCACGCTCATTCAGCTGTTTGCTGTACTGACTACGCAAACGCTTAATCTGCTCCATGGTCGCTCCACGCTGAAGGAGCTTCACGGCAATATCGGACTCTGAGGTTCCTGCCTTGCGCTCCTGTATGGCCATCTGGATGAGCTGGGCATCTGTCATACCCTGGCCATAGGTCATGGTTGACATGGACAGGGTGAATAAACATAAGAGAATAATCTTTTTCATATCTTACTTAACTAAATTCATAACTGATACTAATAACGTCACGATAGTCGCCATGGTGGTGGAGAGGGAGCCAATCTGAGCGATGGTCTCTGTGGCGGTCTTGGTCTTGGCCGGCACGATAATCTCGCATCCGGGCTCAATCTTGGCATTGCCCTTAGCCCGAGAGACGGTTCCATTCTGATAAAGAATATAGGTACGCGACTTCTTGGCTCGATTGCCAAAGCCACCTGCCTGGTTGACATACCACTTGTAAGCCTTGCCGGGACTGTAAGCCACAGTATTGGGATACATCACATTACCATTGATCTTCACCGTTCCGGTATACTCTGGCACAACCAGGCGGTCGCCCTCACGCAGGATGATATCATAGTCGCTGCCGGGGTTCTCCAAGGCCTTGTCGAGGTTAATACCTACATAATAGATACTGTCGGTACGAGTCACCTGAGTGGTATCAAGACCCTGACCGGTCTGCTGACGGGCCATGCGCAGCAGCTGCTCGACACGGAAGCGCTCATCGGGGTTGAGGATACGCTCTACACGGGCACCACGGACATAGGCTTCGTCTGTGACGCCGCCTGCGGCCTTGATGGCCTCAGACAAGCGCAGATTCTTCGTCGGGAGACTATACACGCCCTCAAAGAGCACCTCACCTACCACACTGATATTGCGCTGGGGCTGATAACCGGGACTCTTGCGCACAAACACCTCATCGTATGGCATAAGCTTGAAGTCACTCTGACCATCGACCACAAACCCGTTCTTAATCGAGAACGAGAAGGTCTGAGCAATCGTCTTGTCAGAGGTCGTAGCGCCCGGGTCTGTGATACGACGGGATACATCCACACGGGCGGTAGAGGCTGCATCAGTGGGACCTCCTGCCTGCAGGATGAAGTCCTCAACGGTCATATCATCGGCATACTCGTAGGTACCGGGGAACTGTACCTCACCCCAGATGGTCAGAGTGCGCTGGGACATCGCCTCCTGACGGAAGGGGATATAGAGCACATCTTCGTTCTCAAGGGTCACGTCGGCAGCTGTACCGGCCATGATACCATCGAGATCAATAGAGACAATACGTTTCGTACGGTCGGTCTTCATGCGATGGAGCACGGCACGGGCCAGGAAGGCGTCCTCAGTCAGTCCACCAGCATTCTCAATGATCGAGCGTACGGATGAGCAGTTGCCTAAGTCATACATACCGGGATGGAAGACGGCGCCCTGAATCTCAACCGTATTCTCATAACGGCCCTGGATAGAGTCGATAATCACAGAATCTCCATCTGCCAAACGGAACTCACCAAAGTCGAACTCCTTCACCTGATAGGCTGAATAGCGGTCTCCTGCTGTGCGATGCACACGAACGGCCTCCTTATAGGACTTATTCGCAAAGCCACCGGCATACTTCAACAGGGTCGCAATCGTCTCATTGGGTTTCATCTCGTAGGCCATCGGACGCTTCACAAAGCCCTGCACATCAACAATACATTCGTAAGGACCAACGATAATCACATCATTGTCCTGCAGATGGACATTACCTGCCTGACGGCCATTGAGGATATAGTCATAGACATCGACCGTAGAGAGCAGTCTGCCCCCACGGAAGACCTTGATATTACGCAACGTTCCCACACCATTGACACCGCCTGCCATATAAATGGCATTGAACACCGTCGCAAAGGCGGAAAGGGGATAAGAACCGGGGACGGCCACCTCACCCATCACATTCACCTGAACAGTACGGGTCTGACCAACCGTCAAACGGATAGAGGAACTCTTATAGCGCTGACCCAACTCCTCACGCAACTTCGCATTGGCCTGAGCCACGGTAAGACCGCCAACATGAATCGGACCATAGCCCTCCACCACAATCACACCATCGGGAGATACCTCCAACTGCTGCGACTTCTGAGAACCACCATAGATATCGAGGTTCACCTTGTCACCAGGCCCTACCACATAACTCTGAGGGGTAGACACATTCATCGCAGGCTCAAAAGAGAGGTTCTTCTTATTGAAGATATCACGACCAAACACCCGTTTGCCATTGACCTTATTGTCCACGGTATCAGGTATATAAACCTGTGCACGGTTCTCTGCCAAACCATCCGTATTGCCAGAGCCAGAGGGCTGTACCTGAGTCGTAGCCAACGGCGTTCCCTGCGCATTGACCCTCACAGAGCCATTGCTCTCACGCAAACGGGAGGTCGCCAGGTCTTCGCCTGCTCCCAAACCCGAACCAGAGCCAGAACCAGAGCCAGAACCCTTACCATCCTGCATCAGCTTACGCACGCGCTGCAGCTGTTGGGCTGTCACACCGCGTTGCATCAGTCGCATCGCTATCTGCGACTGACTGGCACCCGATTTCAGTTCACGTTGAATATAAGTTTGGACTTGTGTATCGCTCATTCCTTGCCCCGAAGCACTCATGCTCAGGCCAAGAAATAACGTCAATGACAATAGTATTTTCTTCATCCTTTTTATAAACCGTTTATAAAACGGCTGCAAAAATACAAATTTTATTGCAATTCTCCAAAGAATTCGCAATTAAATTGCAAATTCATGTGTTCTTTTCAGAAAGAACGCCCCTCAACAGTGACTTCACACCCCTCCCCACACCGTCTTTCCCCTCGCCCTGCGGGTGCCTCCAGTCCCCGCCTTCCATTCCCCAGCGAGCCCCTCGCCCAACACCACACAGCGAGGTCCCCTCGCGCCCTGTGGAGCTCAGGGCTCTGCCCTGCTGGGGATACCCCAGACCCATTTTGAAGGCACGCCTTCAAAATCCTCCATCTACCCCGACCCCTTCTTCATAAGAAGGGGCCTCGAACCACTCCCCAAGCCCCTCGCCAATCGTTGGCAAGGGGATGTAGTTGATTCCGAGAGCCGGCTCTCTCCATCAAAGTTTTGGTATGGCTCTCCAGCCTTTGCCCTGAAGGGGGTTGACTACGTCGACCTCCTTCAGGGTTCGCCATAGTCTTTGACATCCCCGCTTTCGCCGCCCCTTGAGAAGGGGCTCAAAAAAAACACCCCGGACCTATGATGGTCCGAGGGTACCTTAATGAAAGAGCGACAGGAGGAGCGGTTGCATCCTCCCCATATAGGGGGAGGCCTTGGAGGGGGTGGATGCTTCTTTTAGTTCTTTTCTTCGCGCCGAAGAAAAGGACAAGAATGGGGTCTGGGGGTATCCCCCAGCGCGAAGCAAAGCTTCGCTGTGTGAAGGGTATGATTCCGAAAATCGGACAATCGGCCTTCGAGCCCAGGACGTTTTTCGCTCCTCTATCTTTTTACCACAAAGACTAATATACAAAGACTTTGAAAGAACAAATAGCCCCCGGAGCCCCCTGTTCAACTCGAGGAAGATAATCCAGAGCAGAAACAGTCTGAACCTCCCCTAAGTCGATAACCAAGAGATGGGGGAGTGGAGACTTCCGGGCAGTCCTCCAATAAGTCGACTCCTGAAGATCATAGACCTTCTCACCCGTGAAGTTCCCCCGATGGATATCCTCACTGTCAGCATATTTGACAGTCCACGCCTCACGAGACAGGCGATTTCCATCACCATCACGAGCATAAAGCTCCGCAATCGCCACCTCATCCTTACCATCATGCGTCGAAAGCGCCTGAATAGCAATATAACGCCCCCTCTTCGGAGAAGCAAACCCGATACTCTGCCAACCATTACCAGCAGCCAATTCACCCTCAGCCACAGGAATAGCAGAGTTCAGATCAGGCTTGTCACCCGGATTGTTATGTGTCCGAGATTTTTCCATATTCAACTTATCCAACTCCGGCAGGTTCTGACCAAACAGCACCGCCTTCTTGGGCCCAACAACATCCAACACAACAATCTCATTGCGCCCAGGCTTCAGCCAACACCCCGGCACATACAGCGTCTGCTGCGGACCAATGCTCCAGAAACGCCCAACAGCATGGCCATTCACATACACCTGTCCCTTACCAAACTGCTCCAGGTTCAGGAACGTATCCCCCAAACGCTTCTTCTTCAGGTTAAAGTAACCACGATAGTAACCACGCCCCTGGAAAGGACTCCCCCCACCATTGGCTGCTGCCCCATTAAGAGCCTTGACAGCCGTCTGATAATCATCAGGTATCGTCAAGATCGACCAACGCTTCAGGTTCCAAGAGAGCTCATGACCCTCCTGCTCAGTGGTAATCACCACACTCTCAGTGATACCCTTATAATCCTTGATAGCCCTACCGAAGTTGATGCGCCCCATCGCCTCCACAAGGATCTTCAGCTCCTGACCCTTCTTCACTGGCGGGAGTTGGAGGCTCTTCTCATTACGCACGCGGTCAATCTTACCAATATACTTCCCATCCAGGAAGATCTGCGCAAAGTCGTGCCCATCATTAAGCGTCAGCACTGAGGGCGACGTGATCTCGGGCAACATGGTGATATACACCATCGAACCCCAACCCTGATCAAGCTCCTCCATCGTACGAAGCGGTGAATCCATCACCAACGAGTCTGCCCCCTGCAGGATATCAGCAAACTCCATCAGCTCAAACTGGGGGATACTGATCAGGTTGGCCGGTGGGGCTGGCACGTCAGGAAGGGATGTCTTACTGTACTTCTGCAGCGTCTGACGCAGGAGGAAATACTTATCAGTAGCCCCACCATACTCGTTGATCGGGGCATCATAGTCGTAAGAGGTGACATCAGGGGCAAAGCCCGGGGAATTGGCGCCTGCCCAATGACCAAACGACGTACCACCATGGGTCATGTAAAGCGAGAAACTGATACCCTTCGACAGCATCTCGTCAATCCCATCCACCATATCCTTGGCTGGACGGGTCTCATGGCTAGCGCCCCACTTGTCAAACCAACCGCTCCAGAACTCCGAACACATCTTGGGCGCATCAGGACGTAACTCACCCAGCCGCTGAAACTCATGATCGATATTCGCTCCAGTACCAAAGTTCATCGTCCACACCAAGTCATCAAGCCCGTTCTTCTCGAAATTCGATGACCAGTCGCACTGGAAAAGCGTCAGCTTTTCGCCATAAATACCACGCAGGCAATCCCGGATCGCCGTGATATAGGGCTTATCCTCCCCATACGACCCATACTCGTTCTCAACCTGAACCATGATAATCGGGCCACCTCGCTGGATAGTCAGGGGCGTCAACTGCTCTCCTACTTTCTCCTCAAAGATACGAACCCGCTCCATGAAATAGGGATCTTGTTCACGCAGTCGGATATCCTTCTTCTTCAGCAACCACCAGGGCAGGCCACCCATCTCCCACTCTGCACAGACATAGGGGCCCGGGCGCACAATCACATACATACCATGCTTCTGTGCCAAACGGCAGAAGGCTGCCACATCGTTATTGCCTGTAAAATCGAACACGCCCTCCCGCTGCTCGTGGATATTCCAGAACACATAGATACAGAGGGTGTTCATACCCAAGGCCTTACACATCTGAATGCGATGCTCCCAATAAGGACGGGGAATACGGGGATAATGCACCTCAGCGGCTTTCACGATAAATGGCTCCCCATTCAGGAGGAACGTCTTGTTGCCAACAGTAAAATCACCTGCCAAAAGGGACAGCGAAATAGACCAAAAAACAATGGTCAGTAGTAGTCGTACCTTTTTCATTTTGTTTCATTTGTTTGTTTATGTGTGCAAAGATAAACAAAAATTTTAATATTTAATGTTTAATGTTTAATTTATTTTGTATCTTTGCAGCAAATATAACAAACTATAGATATGAAGAGACTTACATTATTCGTTTTAGCAATGGTCTTTGTCACCCTGGCAAAGGCTGAGGATGGCCACCAGTTGTGGCTGAGGTATCAACCCGTCAATCAGGCTAAGGTGACAGGACCTGAGTGCTTAGCTGCCCAGGAGTTAAGAACCTTTTTCCAGGGCGAGAGCGCAACCCTCGTGATAGACCCAACCATGGAAGAGGATGCATACCGCATCGAGGGCTCTACCATCACTGCTAAAAACGAGATCGGACTGCTCTACGGCGCATACGCCCTATTACGTGGGGAAACCACTGGCAGCAAACCGTTCTTCAAACTCCGCCTGTTGAACCACTGGGATAACCTCAACGGCACCATCGAGAGGGGCTATGCCGGACTGAGCATCTTCTGGAAGGGGAAGGACAGCGGCAAGACCATCCGAGACCACAAGATCTTCGTGGAGGATCCTGACCAGCCCATTGATACAGCATTGATCAAGGAGTATGGACGGGCCAACGCGTCTATCGGTATCAATGGTACCGTACTCAACAATGTGAATGCATCGCCCAAGATGCTGTCGGATATATATATTAATAAGGTGAAGACCTACGCTGATATCCTGAGACCTTATGGCATCAAAGTGTATCTCTCAGTGAACTTCGCCTCTCCTATGACCATCCCTGCCAAGGGATTCAATAACGATAAACCCGTGAAGACCGCTGACCCACTGGACAAACAGGTCAAGGGCTGGTGGAAGGCCAAGGCCAAGGAGATCTACGAACTGATTCCTGACTTCGGTGGTTTCCTCGTCAAGGCCAATTCAGAAGGACAGCCTGGTCCCTTCGACTATCAGCGTACACATGCAGACGGGGCCAACACACTGGCTGATGCCGTGAAGCCTTTCGGGGGTATCATCATGTGGAGAAGCTTTGTATATGGTGCCAAGCATAAGGGTGAGGATCGCGTTAAACAGGCTGTATCTGAGTTCGTTGAACTCGATGGAGACTTCCGGGATAACGTCATCCTGCAGTCCAAGAACGGTCCACTCGACTTCCAACCGCGTGAGCCATACGCACCTATCTTCGACAACATCAAGCAGACCAAGCAGATGGCTGAGCTGCAGATTACCCAGGAGTACCTCGGACAGTCGCGTCACCTCGTCTACCTCGCCCCCATGTGGCGTGAGTTCTTCGGATTCGTAGCCCCAGAGAAACTCGTGGGTATCGCTGGTGTAGCGAATATCGGACTGGATACCAACTGGTGCGGCCACCACTTCTCACAGGCCAACTGGTATGCCTTCGGTCGCCTCGCCTGGGATCCGACCATCACCAGTGAGGACATCGCCAAAGAGTGGCTGGAGCTTACTTTTGCAGTCAAGGACCAGGAGCCTATGAGTGCCTCACTCTGTGAGGAGGAGCTGCTCAGTGTCATGCTCAGATCACGTGAGGCTTGTGTGGATTATATGATGCCCATCGGTCTGCACCATATCTTCGCCTTTGATGAGCACTACGGACCAGAGCCTGACGGCTTCAATCCCCACGTGCCCCTGGAGTGGTGTCCTGTGTATTACCATCGGGCTGACTCCTCTGGTATCGGTTTTGACCGTACACATGCAGGGTCTGATGCCACCTCACAGTATCGGGAGCCCTACTGCTCTGTCTATGATGATATCAACACCTGTCCGGAGAGATACCTGCTGTGGTTCCACCACGTGCCCTGGGACTACAGACTCAAGAGCGGCAGAACGGTCTTAGAGGAAATGGCGTTCCGCTACAACCGTGGTGTCAGTGAGGTAGAGGACTTCCTCCGCGTTTGGCAGGAGGTCAAGCCCCAGATTGATGACCAGCGCTGGCAGGAGGTTCAAGAGCGCTTAGACCATCAGCTTGAAAATGCCAAGCTGTGGCGTAAAACTTGCTTGGATTATTTTGGAAGTTTCTCTTCCAAATAATCTCGCAAGCAAATCAAAAGCAGGGTTCATCCCTGCTTTTTTTACGCCCACCGAAGCAGTGCTTGCAGAGCTTCCTGCATACACATAGCGAAGCAGTGCTTCGCGCTGGGGGATACCCCCAGACCCCATTCTTGTCCTTTTCTCTGGCGCAGAGAAAAGAACTAAAAGAGACATCCACCCCCTCCAAGGCCTCCCCCTATATGGGGAGGATGCAACCGCTCCGCCTGTCGCTCAATCATTAAGGTATCCTCGACCCATCAAAGGGTCGGGATGGTTTTTGAGCCCCTTTCCAAGGGGCGGCGCAAGCAGGGATGTCAAGAAATCATGGCGAACCCTGGAGAGCGAAGCTCGGAAGGGCACAGGCTGGAGAGCCATACCAAAACTTTGATGGAGAGAGCCAGCTCTCGGAATCAACTAAGTCCCTTGCCAAAGATTGGCGAGGGATTTAGGAAGTGGTTTGAGGCCCCTTCTTATGAAGAAGGGGTCGGGGTTGATGGAGGATTTTGAAGGCATGCCTTCAAAATGGGTCTGGGGTATCCCCAGCAGGGCAAAGCCCTGAAAAAAAAGAGTCTAGAGGTTACGCTATAACATCTTTATAGCGTAATCTCCCCAGAACCAAAACAACGATGATGTTCTGAATCATAGATGACACAGAACTGGCCTGGGGCGACTCCATGAATAGCAGTCTTGGAATGGACAATGAACGAATGGGCAGAAGTCCACTCGAGCGTCGCAGGATGATAATCCGGAGTATGCCGGATTTTAAAAGTAACCTCAGTAGGCTGAAGATTCATGGTCAGAAAATGGAAGTCATGCACAGGGAAGTCCGACTTGTAGGCTGTCTCCGGGTCATACCCATGCGACACATAAAGAATATTACTGTCAATATCCTTCTTGACCACAAACCAAGGCCCACCAGAGAACCCCATACCCTTGCGCTGACCAATGGTATGGAACCACAAACCACGATGCTCACCAATACGCTGACCAGTCTCCAGTTCAATGACATCCCCCGGATTCTCACCCAGATAACGTCGGATATAATCATTATAGTTGATCTTCCCTAAAAAACAGATACCCTGCGAATCCTTACGCTTAGCATTCACCAGATGCTCACGCTCAGCAATCACACGTACCTCATCCTTCATATAATGACCAATGGGAAAGAGCGCCTTACGCAACTGCCAGTCGTAAATCTGAGCCAAGAAATCCGTCTGGTCCTTCACAGGATCAGGGGATGTACAAAGCCATTTGTATTTACGATTTACAGATTTACGATTTACGGATTTATTATTTTCGGATTTACTATTTTCGGATTTACCATTTACGATTTCGGAAATCGTTTCAGTCTCTGTCTGGGCATAATGCCCTGTAGCAATCAGATCATAGTCATGCCCACGTTTCTGGTCGAAAGCACCAAACTTAATCAGACGGTTGCACATCACATCCGGGTTCGGGGTATAACCCGCACGAACCTTCTCCATCGTATAAGCCGTCACCTGATCCCAGTACTCCTGATGACAGTCAATCACCTCAAGCCGACAACCATACTTATGCGCTACAGCCGTCGCCATCTCGAGATCCTCCTCAGAGGAACAGTCCCATTCCTCTTCCTCCTCAGGACCAATCTTGATATAAAAACAATCCGGGTGAAGTCCGAGCTTCGCAAACTCGTACACCACCACACTACTGTCAACCCCTCCCGACAGCAACACCGCCACACGCTTATCCTCTATCTCGTTTAAATCCATCTGACCACTTTAATGTTTAATCTTTAATGTTTAATGTTTAATCTTTAATGTTTAATCTTTAATGTATCAAAACCTCAGTCCCCAAGAGAAATAAGCATACCAGTCACCTATGCGCACACTGCCCCCTTCGTTGTTATTATACCGGAAACTGTTATAAGTGCCATAGGCATTGAGATAATAACGCGCCCGGTTGTAGGTGACTGAGAGACGCGTATCAAAGTTCAGCACCACCTTGTTCTTTGTCAACTCAGAGTCTACGTAGTGAACCTCCTGATTGGTGGGATCCTCGGGATGATCGCGTTCGTAGTAGAACACCTTTCCCCTGTTATAGAACGTCAGCATGGGAAGGAGCATCACACTGACGAGCCAACGTTTCTTAGGCACCCAGTTGTAGGCATAGCCCGCCCCCACACTCGCTTGCCACATCTTCATCTGTCCCACACCATGCATGATATCCAACAGGTCGATATTCTCACCACTGTCGTATTCCACACGCGAATAATGATACATCAGTCCAGCTACCAACGAACCGGCAGAGCGAACCTGAATGGCTGACTGGTCATAGGCTGCTGCATAGGAGAAGTGCTTGCCATTGAACATATAATAGGCATCAGCAAAGACCGAGCGCACTTTCATGGGTTCAGCTATCTCCATGGAGTAATCGCGTATCACAGGGTTCTTACTGTTTTCTTCCCAAGCAGTCTGGAGAGAATGTTTCACCTCATACGAACGGATGCGCAGGTTGACGCCATAGCGTCCGCCCATGGCTCCGATATTCAGGTTGGTCAAGAGAAAATCCAGGATGTTGGAGAAGCCCGTGGTGAAGTTGGAACCTCGGTCACCAGAGAGGTCAATCGAATAGCCCAGACCATAGCCCCGATAGCCTATCCAGGCTCCTACAGAGGTCGTGAGACTGGTCGTCGAGCGTAAACGCATCTTGATCGGTGAGGCATCACGCGTCTCTGAGTGCAGGTCGACAAAAGCCTGAGAGAGGTTGGAGCGCAACACGAATGCCCAGGGCTGATCGGGAATCTCAATGTAATTGGAGTCGATGCCCCTGATCGCCATCGTATCAATCAGGTTCAGCAGGCGCTTGACCAGATGAGGCCGAGGCTTCGCAACCTCCTCCTGAGCCAGTAACAAGCCCGGGAAAAGGAAGCACATCAACCATAAAAACACCAAACGCTTCATTTTAATACGCTGCACGGTATTTACCGTCATCCTTATCTTCAAGCATACTCAGATAGCTCTGATAGCGACTCTCTGCGATGTAATGGTCTTCGAGAGCCTTCAGCACTGCACAACCTGGTTCGTGGGTATGGGTACAGTTAGAAAAGCGACAATCTTTGGAAAACTGGAAGATCTCACGGAAGTAGCTGGTGAGTTCTTCGGGTTCCATATCGAAGGTACCAAAGCCTTTGATACCCGGGGTATCTACCACCCATCCACCCTCTCCATAGGGAATCATCTCAGAGAAGGTCGTGGTGTGCTGACCGGTGTTGTGGGCATCAGAGATCTCAGCTGTACGGAGGTTAACCCCCGGAACCAAATTATTGATCAGAGTGGACTTGCCCACCCCACTGTTGCCACTGAGGAGAGTAACCTTCCCCTCAAGCATCGGTCTCAGGAGATCCACGCCCTCACCTGTCGTAGCAGAGATAGCCTGACAGGTGTAGCCAATGGTCTCATAGAGACGGATCATCATCTCCTGATAATGCTTTTCCTCGGGAGAGAGAAGGTCTGTCTTGTTAAAAATCAGAATGACTGGGACACGATAGGCCTCAGCAGATGCGAGGAACCTGTCGATGAAGGTCGTAGAGGTCTGGGGGTAGTTGACGGTGACCACCAGGAAAGCCTGATCGACATTTGCCGCAATGATATGACTCTGTTTGGAGAGATTGATGCTCTTGCGGATAATGTAGTTCCGACGATCCTCAATATCGGTAATAAAGGCCGTACCTTCGGGATTCGTCACAATAGAGACCCTGTCGCCCACAGCAACAGGGTTCGTGCTGCGAATCCCCTTCAACCGGAAATTTCCCTTGACCTTACAATCAATCAGCTGGCCATCGTCCGTCAGGACGGTGTACCAGCTGCCAGTATTCTTAATGACGAGTCCTCTCATCAGACCGTCATAATCTCCTTGTTCTTCGCTGCAATGAGCTCATCGAGCTTCTTGATATACTTGTCATGGAGCTTCTGGAGCTCGAGCTCAGCATCCTTCTCATTGTCCTCAGAAAGACCGTCCTTGATGGCTTTCTTCAGCTTGTCCTTGATATCAGCACGAACATTGCGCACCTCGACCTTGGCCTTCTCAGCAATCTTATTGCACTGTTTTACCAAGTCGCGACGACGCTCCTCAGTGGGAACAGGGATATTCAGACGAATCACCTCACCATTGTTCTCAGGGGTGATACCGACATCACTGTCCATGATAGCCTTCTCAATGGCACGGATCTCCTTACGGTCCCATGGCTTGATGGCAATCGTACGAGGATCGGGCACACTGACATTTGCAACCTGGTTCAAGGGCACCTTACTTCCGTAAGAATCCACACGAACACCATCGAGAATGGCCACATTGGCACGACCGGCACGAATGCGGTTCAGCTCGTCCTCAAGGAACATTGCTGCCATCTCCATTCTCTCTTCACTCTTTTTCAAAGTAGCTTTTACGTCTAACATATTTATTTGTTTTTAGTCTTTTCGGAATACAAAAGTAGTGTTTTTCTGCGAATTGGCCAAGCGTTTTACATATTTTATCAATAAAAGAGGTGAAAAATTTGGTGGTTTAACCAAAAAGGCTTAACTTTGCGCTTGGTTACTACCATTCTATGAAACAATATAGGCGCATGCAACAATACCTGCAAAGGTCGATGATACTCTGTCTCACCTTGATTGCCCCATTGGCAGTCATGGCCCAGAAAGAGAACATGGAAACCATTCTGGATATCCATCATATTCTCGGTTATCTGGTAGCAGCCTTCTTGATTTCAGTTTTCGTCATGATCTTCTACAACCGCATCATCTTCTTCCGAGAGCGGGAGGTCACGAAACAAGGTAAACAGCTCATTGCCCAGCTGAGTCTTATCATGAGTTCGAATAAGACAGAAGCCTGGACCTACGATGCCAAACACGACCTATACAAGTTGCTGACAGACGAAGGTACCTCTGAGACAACCTATACGCCCTTCGAGTTCTCACAGTTCTACGACCGTAACGACTTCGCAGAATTGTTGAAGGTCATGGCAAAGGTCAGGGAGAGGACCACATCCTCGGAGACCATCATCGTCAAGAGTACTCCTTTCAAGAGTGATACCGGTGAGGACTACCAACGTGTCTATGAGATTACCATTACCGTATTGCGTCAGGGCAAAAGCGGATTTCCCGTACAGCTTCTTGGTACCCAACGCGACATTACTGACGAACAGAAACGGACAGAGGAGGTGAAACGTACAGCCCTGAGATATCAGACCCTCTTCGACTCGTCACTGGTTGATATGATCTACTTCGATGGAGAGGGTACCTTGCTCGACATCAACGACAAGGCCTGTGAGTCTTATTTCGTGAAAGACCGTAAGGCTTTCATTGCCCAGAGACCCAAATACACGGACTGGCCCTCGATGCGTGATATGGACCTGACCTCAGACACCCCGACAACCAGTTCGAGCATCGTAGACCTGAAGAAGGTAGAGAAGCCAGTAGGTTCCCTCGAGACTCATGACTGGGGTGGCGACAAAATCTACTTCGAGCGTGCTACGACCCTGTTGAGAGACATGGACGGCAAATTAAATGGCATCCTGATGGCCGGGCGAAACATCACAGACATGGTGAACTCGTTCCACCACCAGAAGAAGACCAGTCAACTGATGGAGCGTCGTACCAAAGATATCCAACAGTATATCCAGAACATCAACTACTCACTGAAGGTGAGTGATGTGCGCATGGTGAACTATCATCCCGACACCCATAATCTCGACATCTCGAGTGACCTGAATACAACGGAATACATCCTGCCCCAACTTCGTGCCTTCATCATGGTGCATCCAGACGACTATGCGAAGGCTGAGCGCCTATTCTGCAGAATGGACCGCCTGCATCCTGGTTCTTTCTCAGAGACCCTACGTACCATCATGCATGATGAACAGGGACGTCATGTCTACCTGAACTTCAACATGATGCCCATTACCGACAGTGAAGGAAAGATCACCCATTACTTTGGCATGTGTCGCAATGAGACAGAGATGACCTATACCGAACTGAAGCTACAGGAAGAGACCGAGAAGGCCAAGGAAGAGGAGCGCCTGAAGAATACGTTCCTCCTGAACATGAGCCACGAGCTGCGTACACCACTGAATGCCGTTATCGGTTTTGCCGAGCTCTTCAACAGTGAGCACAACGATGAGGACGAGCCCATCTTCGCAGAGGAAATCAAGAAGAACACCGGTGTGTTGCTGGCCCTCATCAACGATATTCTCTTCCTCTCGCGCCTCGATGCCCACATGATTGAATACAACTATCAGGAGTGCGACTTCGCCATGTTGTTTGAGGGGTGGTGCTATATGGGCTGGAGCAACCTGCAGCCCAATGTGAAGGCTGTGGTGGAGAATCCCTATAACCGTCTGCTCGTGAACATCGACCAGCAGAACCTGGGTATGGCTATCCAGAAACTCTGCACATACTCAGGTAGGAACACCAGGGAAGGGACAGTCAGAGCGAAATACGAATATCGTCATGGAGAACTGACCATCACCATCGATGATACCAGTAAGGGTATGTCGGCCCAGGAACTGGAAAATGCCTTCAACCGTTTCACCAATGAGGACAGCAACGACAAGGAGGGCACAGGTCTCGACCTGCCTATCGTGAAGGAACTTCTGGAACAGATGAACGGAAGTATAGAAGTACAGTCAGAACAGGGCAAGGGCACCACCTTCTTCGTAACCATCCCCTGTGAAATGGGCGTACTGGAGAAGAAAGTCCAAGAACTTAATTAACCGTGCCGTATGAACAGTCTGATTCTCACCATACAAAACAGCCCGAATGTCGACAGCATTTCACTGACGGCCGCCATCATCGTGTTCATTGCCTTTATCATCGGATGGGTGGTGAATCGGATCACCCTCCTGCGTATCCGCAAGAACTCGATGCAGGTGAAGGACCTCTCGACCATCATGCAGCACACCCTCAACGCCAGCAACAACTACGTGATAAAACTCTCGATGCAGGAGCGCTATGGCCGCAATATGCATGGTAACTTCCTGCCAGAGGAAGGCATGAGCTACGATGAGAGTCTCGAATATATCCATCCAGATGACCGTCACCTCTATACAGAGGCCCTCAAACGACTCATCAAGGGCGACAAGACCACAGAGTGCCTCTTCCGCTGGGACTGGAGTACCAAGGAGCACAAGGGCGAGTGGCACTGGATGCGCGACATCGGTATCGCAGAATATGCCAATCCTGCCCTGAAGAGACCAACCAACTTCTTCTGTACGCTGACAGACGAAACGGAACGTATCCTCCGAGAGCAACAGGAACAGAAGATGACTGACCGCAATCGCAAGATCTTCGACCAGAGTCTGGTGGGACTGGCTTTCTATGACAAAGACGGAAAACTAATGGCTGCCAATAGGAAAATGCGCGAAATCCTGAATTTCCAGACAGAGAATGACCCCTATTATTACAACAATACCATCTACGACATGCCTACGTTCAGGGAAGTGCTCTATGACCGACAGGCACAGGAACTCTATTTCTGTACGAAGAGTGTGATCATCGAGCGAGGCGTGAACTGCTACACAGAGATGCGCCTCCACCCTGTCTATGACGAAAAGGGCGAACTCTTCTTCATCACCTTCTCGATTCGAGACATTACTCAGGAACGTGAGCTCTATCTCGAGAACAAACGCAACGAAGCACGTATACGACAGCAGAACGAGGCTATCCAGCGCTACGAGAACGAGCTGCAGTATCTGATGGAGAACTGTGACATGCGTTTCTTCCGCATTAACATCAACGAACGTATCTGTACCTTCTATAAAGGCATGAGCAGCCCTGTGCTGCGCCTGAACTTTGACGAGCTCATCGAGCATTTCGTCGACAGTCCTTTCAAACAGGGTCTGAGAGAATATGAGACCTATTTCAGTGTGCAGCGTACAGACCTGACCCACATGCGCCCCTTCTTCAAGGAAAGCGAAGGCTTGCAGTGGTACTTCATCGAGAGTGTGCCCTTCTTCGACGAGAACGGCAAGATGATGGGAACCTATGGCGTTGTGCGCAATGTCACCAATCTCATTGAGAAACAGGAACGCCTGAAGGAGGAAACAGAACGCGCCAACCAGTCGGGTCTACGGAAGAGTACCTTTATGGCTAACATGACCCACGAAATCCGTACACCATTGAATGCCATTGTTGGCTTCTCGGATGTACTGCCCATGATGACCACTACCGAAGAGAAACAGGAGATCATCCGAGTCATCATGAACAACTGCGACATGCTGCTCAGACTGGTGAATGACATCCTCGCTGTCTCATCGCTTGAGAATGAAGGCATTGAAATCACTGCGAGAAAGGTGGACTTCGCCAAGGTGTTTGCAGATGTCTCGACCATCCTCGCCCAACGCGTTCAGAACCCAGAAGTAAAATTCATCTCAGAAAACCCCTACGACTCGTTTGTCACTGTCATCGACAGCGGACGTATGCAACAGGTCATCACCAACTTCGTAACCAATGCCGTGAAGTATACCCAACAAGGACATATCAAGATAGGCTACGAATACCAGCAACGCAATGGGCAGAACGGCCTTTACATGTACTGCGAGGATACGGGTGCAGGTATTCCCAAAGAAGACCAGTCTAAGGTGTTCGACCGATTTGTGAAACTCAACGACTATGTGCAGGGAACAGGTCTCGGTCTGAGTATCTGTAAGGCCATCGCCATGAGTTGTAAGGGTGATATCGGTCTTACCTCAGAGGGTGTGGGTACAGGTTCTACCTTCTGGATATGGATTCCCTGTGAGAGAAACTAAAGTGAATTTATGAAGATTATATATAAAATTCTATTGGGCTTAGCCCTGCTGGTTCCTGGTACAGTCTCGGCTGCACCTCAGGACAGCATCATCGTATACAATCAGAACAAGCCCCTTATCTATGAGGACGCATGGGACCTCTGGCCTTACGTGTTCCTTAATACGAATGGAGAGCCTGATGGATATAACATCGACCTGCTGAAACTCATCTTCAAGGAACTTGACATCCCTTACATCATCAAACTGAAGCCTACACTCGAGGCTCAGTCGGACCTGAAGAATAAGCAGTCGGACCTGATGTTGCGTATGGATGCTGACTTTGCCAGAAGCAACTCATCCTATGGTCAGTCGATCGTTCAGCTTTTCACCCACAGCATTGTCGTACCCAAAAGCAAGAGCATCAATATCCGTGATGTCAATGATTTGAACAACCATCGTGTGATTGTGCATGAGGGCAGTTTCAGTCATCATTACCTTCTGGATCACAAGATCAATGTCCAGATTGAGGCCTATGAAGACATGCGGGATGCCATTCTCAAGGTCAGTACCGAGAATGACGGTATCATCCTTTGGAACACCATGTCGCTGAAGTGGCTCATGCAGAAATACCAGACGGACCACCTGCAACTGATTCCCATTGACCTGCCCTATGGTGAATATAAGTTCTTCTCGAACGACCATCATCTGCTGGCACAGATGGATAGTGTGTATAACGTGCTTCGAGCTAACGACCGTCTGACAATCATCCAGAACAAGTGGTTCTACCCTGAGCGCAAAGACTCGGGTATTCCTGCCTGGATCTGGCAAGTCATCTACTTTCTGGCCATTGTCGCCTTATTCTTCCTCTTCTATTATATTATATATAAGGTACGCGAGCGGAAGATGACCAAGGAGATTCGTAAGAGCAACGAACGGTTAACCCTCATTCTGGAGACCAGTCATGTGAGTTTCTGGACCTATGACGTCGCATCGCAGATCTTTACTGTGATGGACCAGCATGGTCGTCCAAAGCACACCTATACCTCACTGGAATTCTCACAGCGCTATAAGGCCGATGGCTTCAACAAACTGACTAATGCCCTGAAGCAGGTCATCACTGAAGAAGTTCCGAGTGTCTCCATTAACCTCCTTGTCTGGGAGGCCGATCATGCAGATGAACCACGAGACTTCAATCTCATCCTCTCAGTCCTGCGACGTGACAAGCAGAAGAAGCCTTCAGTCATCATCTGTTCGCGCAATGACGTCACAGAGGACCTTGCCCGTCATCGCAAGGTGAAGGACGCCATGCTGCGCTATCAGTCGATCTTCAACTCAGCCATGATTGACATGGTGGCTTATGATCAAGACGGTTATATCACAGAGATGAACCAGAAGTCGCTCGATGCCCTGGGCGTCAGTATAGAGACCATCCGCGAGATGAAGATCCATGTCAAGGAGGTGTTGGGCCTCAAGGACTTCTCGATAGAGGACATGGATTATATCTACCTGACACAGATCTACACGAAAGAGGATAAACGACCACTCAACAGACTCCTGAAGCGCGACGAGATGTATTACGAGCTACAGCTGATGCCTGTCAGAGGGAAGCAGAACGAGATCCTGGGTATCTTTGGTACTGGTCGTGATGTCACAGAGACCGTTTACGCCTATCGCCAGCTGAAGGCCAACACCCAACAGTTGCAACAGGTGAACAATGAGATGACAACGTATGTGAAGAATATCGACTACGTGCTTCGCGTGGGAGGTATCAGCATGACTACTTATCATCTCGACACGCATACACTTACCATCTATAGCGAAATCGGAAATGCCCGTTATGCCCTTACCCAGACCAGAGCCATCTCGCTCGTGGCTGAGGAGTCGAAGAAACAGGCCCTGCGCATGCTCAACAAGATGGAGAATCTGGCAACAGGTTCGTTGCATGGTGAGATCAAGAGCATCATCCGTCAGAATGGGAAGCCCCTCTACCTGGAGTTCCACTTCATCCCCCTCTACCATCAAGGCGAGATCAAGGAGTACTTTGGCATGTGTCGTGACATCAGCGAACTGAAAGCCATCGAGAACCAGTTGGCCAAGGAGACTGTCCGTGCACAGGAGGTGGAGGTCATCAAGAACGCCTTCCTCCGTAATATGAGCTACGAGATCCGTACCCCACTCAACTCTGTAGTCGGATTCTCTGAACTCTTCGAGATGGAACATACCCCAGAGGACGAGGCTGTCTTCATCGATGAGATCAAGAGCAGTTCAGCATCGCTGTTGAAGCTGATCAACGATATCCTCTTCCTCTCGCGCCTGGACGCAGAAATGATTACCATCAACCCCAAGCCTGTTGATTTCGCTGCTATCTGTGTCAGTCGCTGTGAGGCAGTATGGAATAACCTGAAGCAGCCTGGTGTCGAGTATATCGTGCGTAATCCCTATAAGCGCATGGTGGTTGAGATCGATGAAGCCAACTTGTCGCAGGTCGTCGATAAGGTCATCACCAATGCCGTCCAGCACACCACAAAGGGTACGGTAGAGGCACGTTACGACTATATGGGTGACCAGTTGATCATCTCTGTCGAAGATACAGGTTCAGGCATCCCCAAGGAGGCCGTCGAGCACATCTTCGAACGCTTCGTCACTGGTGCCAACACAGGCGCAGGTCTGGGTCTTAGCATCTGTCATGAACTCATCGAGTACATGGGTGGAAAGATCCAGCTCAAGTCTGAGGAAGGCAAGGGCACCACCGTCTGGATTACCCTGCCATGCAAACTGATTGAAATGGAACGCATATAATAGAAGATACGACATGACCAAAAGAATATTCTCCATTCTCCTCATCAGCCTCCTGACTGCCTTCTGCAATATCTTACCTGCAGAGGCCCTCTTCATACGCGAATATACCGAGGACCGTCCCCTCATCATTGTCTGCGACTGGGAGTTTCCGCCTTATGAGTACCGTAATGACAAGGGTGATGCCGATGGTTATAATGTCACTGTACTACATACCATCCTCAGCAAGCTGAAGATTCCCCATCGCTTCGAGATGAAGGAGTGGTATCAGGCCGTTGAGACCTTTAACTCGCGTCAGGCTGACCTCATCCACGCCCTCGCCTTTATCTATAATGAGCGGCCCTATGTCATGACACAGAACATGATCACCTACTACAACGTGAAGATGGCACGTCTGAAGGGGACTAAGGCCATCACCAAACTCAGTGAACTGGGACCAGAGGATACGTTGTGTGTCAAGAAGAACGACTATGTTGCCCTACGCATCTCAGAACGTGAAGGTGATCAGTTTGCCGTCGAATACCATAACCCTAGAGAGGCACTCACAGGCATTCGTAACGGTAAGTACAAGTATGCAGCCTGGGGAGAAATGCCGCTCAGTCTGAAGATCAAGGAACTCGATATAGATAACATTGTACTTGACGAGATCGACATCCCTGCTGGAGAGTTGCGTATCATTGGCTACGACAAAGAACTCATCGACGCCATCGACGATGGCTATGCCCGTCTGGAACAGTCAGGCGAGCTCGAACTTATCCGTGACAAGTTCTTCCATCCTGAACGAGTACACAACGACACCTCACCTGTCGCACTTATCGTCCTGGCTGGTGTCATCATTCTGCTGATTATCGCCTTCCTGCTGGGCCGACTGATCCGAGCTCGTGTGAAACAGGCTGTGCGCAAGACCTTTGACCTCAACCAAATGATGAGCCAGGCGCTTAACATGGGTAAATACTACGTGGTGGTGTACGACCTTCATACAGACCAGTTGCGTAACCTCCATGGCTCACTCCTGCCAGAGGAAGGTATCTCCATGGACGAATACCTGTCCAGAATCTACATGGAAGAACGCCCTGCCTTCCATGAAGAAATCCGTGAGATGGCCGAAGGAAAGAAAGACATCTGGAACATCCGTCGTCAGTGGAATGTAGGTACTGACGAGGCTCCTGAATGGCGTTTCTTAGAGGGGCATGCTGTCACTGAACAGGTGGATGGCAAGCCTCGCTATATCATCGGCACGCTCAAAGACCTCACTCAGGAAATCAATGAGGAGCGACTGACCCAGGAAATGGGTACTAAATATCGCCAGATGTTCGACACCAACCTGATTGCCATGTCATACTATGACAAGGAGGGTAACTTCGTCAACGCCAACAACAGCATGTGCAAGCTGTGTCAGCTCGATGAAAAGGGCTTAAAGTTCTTCACCAATACAAACCTCTTTACTACACCCCTGGTGAAAGGACAATTCGATCCAAAGAGCCATGATAACTTCCACGTATGTCAGCACATGTACTATCCTGACTTGAACCTCGACAAGTATATTGAGTTCAAGATCCGTCCTGTCGTAGACGACAATGACGAACTGCAGTACTACCTCGTGACAGCCCGTGACCTGACAGCTGAGCGTAACACCTATCTGACCCAGCGTCAGCACGACAAGCAGATTATCAGTGCCAACGAGGCCATTGAACAATACGAAGAACAGCTCCACTACCTGCTCGACAACAGCCAGATGTTTATCTGGAGCTACTTCCCTGATACAGACGAGATTTCCTTCTCGCGCAGTATCAGAGATAACCAGTATAAGGAGACATTGGAAGAGTTCTTCGAGGGAGTCGTCGAGGACGAACGGGGCAATGCTGTCAGTCATGTCAGAACGGTCGTCGCCTCGCATCAGCCTTTCGAAGCTATTCACCACTATCTGTACACGCCACTTGAGCGCCACCAGGTCTGGTATGCCATCAGTGGTGTACCACAGTTTGATGACAATGGCCAACTCACCCATTACTTCGGTCTTGCCCGTAACATCACATCACTGATGATTGCCCAGGAGCGACTGAAGGAAGAGACTGAACGTGCAGAGAACTCTGGTAAGATGAAGAGTGCCTTCCTGGCTAATATGACCCACGAGATCCGAACCCCGCTGAATGCGATCGTAGGCTTCTCAGACCTCCTGCCTATGGTGGAAACCAACGAGGAACGCCTGCAGTTCATCCGCATTATCCGCAGCAACTGCGATATGCTCATGCGCCTCATCAACGACATCCTCGAAGCCTCCAATATGGGACAGGCTCTTGCCATCCTTCCTGAAGAGATCGATATTGCCAAGGCTTTCGACGATATCTGCCAGACACTCGAACAACGTGTTCAGGAACCTGGAGTGGAGTTCATCAAAGACAATCCTTACGACACCTATCTCACCTATCTGGACAAAGGACGTATCCAGCAGTTGCTGACCAACTTCGTTACCAACGCTGTGAAATATACCCACAAAGGTCACATCAAAGTGGGTTATCGCGAAGAAGCACGAATCCCCAAAGGTGGCACAGAGACGACAAACGGCCTCTACTTCTACTGCGAAGACACAGGTGAAGGTATCCCCAAGGAGAAACAGAGCAGCGTCTTTGAGCGCTTTGTCAAACTCAACGACTTTGTGCAAGGAACAGGTCTAGGCCTCAGCATCTGCAAAGCCATCGCTGATCACTGTAATGGTCAGATTGGTGTCACCTCCGAGGGTGTGGGCACAGGCTCGACCTTCTGGATCTGGATTCCCTGCGAACGCAAGTCATAACCCAATACTAACTAATCATTTATCCAGACACGAACCATGCAAATCAGTAAATACCTGTTGGCCAACGAACGCGATGCCCTCTGGGGACTCACAGTCAGTACCATCGGACATGAGGAGATTGCCCCTGGTGATCCTTACCCTACTCGTGGACATGCAGACGGCTACTACTTCAACGTCGAGAAGGGACGCATCCTCAATGAGTACCAGCTGCTTTATAACCCTGAGGGAGAGGGATGGTTCCAGAGTGCCCACTGTTCTCGTCGTCGACTGAAAGCAGGAGATATGTTTCTCCTTTTCCCAGGCGAGTGGCACAGCTACCACCCCATGGAACATACAGGTTGGAAAAGCTACTGGATAGGTTTCAAAGGTCGAAATATGGACGATCGTGTCAAGGCAGGTTTCCTCTCACCAGAGAAACCCATCTACCACGTAGGCTACTCAGCTGTCATTGAGACGCTTTACAAACGGGCTTATGAGGCTGCTATCGAGGAGGCAGCCTACTCCCAGCAGGTCATGGCTGGTATCGTCAATTACCTCATTGGTACCATGTACTCCCTTGAGCGTAACAAGGAATTCAGCAAGAACCAGCAGCAGGTGGACATGATCAACAGAGCCCGTCTGCGTATTCGTGAATCACTGGAGGCTGACCTGACGATTCAACAGGTCGCTGAGGATCTGGGAGTCAGCTACAGTAATTTCCGCAAACTATTCAAGGAATACACAGGTCTCTCGCCTGCCACCTATCAGCAGGAGCTGCGCCTGCAACGGGCCAAGGAACTCCTCACAACCACAGACTACAGCATCAAGGAAATAGCCTACCGCCTCAACTTCGAGAGTCCAGACTATTTCTCCGCCAAGTTCAAAGCCAAGATGGGCATCAAGCCCAGCGAGGTTAAGGCTAAATAAAAGTCCCACCCCATGGGACAAGTTGTCCCACCGGCTGGGACACTTTGTCCCATGGGGTGGGACTTTTGATCAGGTCGTAGTAAACTATCCGAAGATAAACGTACGCTCCAACCAGTAGATGAGTATACCTGCCAGATAGCCCGTAAAGGCCACCCAGGTGATCTTCTTCATATACCAGCCAAAGGTAATCTTCTCCAGACCCATCACCACTACGCCAGCAGCAGATCCGATGATCAGCATCGAGCCTCCGACTCCTGCACAATAGGCGAGCAGCTGCCAGAAGATGCCATCGACAGCCATATCGCCAGCAGCCTGAACAGGATACATACCCATACAACCAGCCACAAGAGGCACATTGTCGACGATGGATGAAAGCACACCGATGATACCTGTGACAAGATAGTGATTGCCCTCGAAGGTAGCATCGAGGAACTGGCCTAACATCGTGAGCACACCAACCTCCTGAAGTACGGCTACTGCCATCAGGATGCCCAGGAAGAACATGATCGTTGAGAGGTCGATCTTTGACAACAGGTCAGAGACACGCTTCGCCATCGTATCGTCCTCAGCAGTATTATAATGGAAGATCTCAGTAACGGTCCAAAGGACGCCAAGTACGAGAAGGATACCCATGAACGGTGGGAGATGGGTCAGAGTCTTGAAGATGGGCACAAAGCAGAGGCCACCCACACCCAACCAGAAGATGATATCGCGCTGCGCCTTCGTGAACTGTGTCACGTCAGCCTTCGGAAGGTTATTCTCCTTGTCGAACTTACCGTTGAGCTGATACTGCAGGATAAAGGCAGGCACAAGCATGGAGACAAGCGAGGGAATGAAAATCTCTGTGATAACACCTTGGGTAGTGATAACACCCTTGATCCACAGCATGATAGTCGTAACATCGCCAATAGGCGAGAAAGCACCTCCTGAGTTGGCTGAAACTACCACAAGAGCTGCATAGATCAGACGATCGCCACGACTCTGCACAAGTTTGCGAAGCACCATGATCATCACGATCGAGGTGGTGAGGTTGTCAAGAATGGCTGAGAGGAAGAAGGTCATGAAGGCCATACGCCACATGAGCTTGCGCTTGGAGCGCGTCTTCATCGTATCACGCACAAAGTTGAAACCACCATTGGAGTCAACAATCTCAACGATAGTCATGGCACCCATCAGGAAGAAGAGGGTACCAGCGGCATCGCCCAGATGATGCTCGATGACCTCAGCGATATGATGTATCACATTCTCGCCAGGGATGGCGGGATAATAAGCTGCAGGACCCATCATGAGCAGTGTCCAGCAGAACACACACATCAGCAGGGCAATGGCTGCCTTGTTGACTTTTGTCAGACTCTCAAGGGCAATACAAAGATAGCCAATGCAGAAGACAATGACAATAAGAATTGTTAATGTTGACATTTTGACTTGTTTATTTTATTGTTTTAATTATTTCTTCTGCAAAGGTACAAAAGAAAAGTGAAAAGTGTCTCATAAAAAGTGAAAAAATATGCCACGTATCAAAAATTAATGTCCAAATATCAAATAATGAGGGCTACAATGCCATTTAATACGTACCTTTGCCCTCGAATCTGCTAATCAAAGAATAAAAAGATGAATAATAAAAGCTATTTCTTCGCCGTTGATCTGGGAGCCACCAGTGGACGCACCATCATCGGAAACATTGAAGACGGACAGTTCAGCCTGGAGGAAGTGACACGCTTCCCCAACAACCTCATTGAACAAGGCGGGCACTTCTACTGGGACATCTACGCCCTCTACTTCGAGATTATCAAGGGTCTGAAGGAGGTAGCCAGAAGAGGCTTGAAGATTTCATCGATAGGTATCGACACCTGGGGCGTGGACTTCGTCATGATTGGCGAAGACAATGCTATATTAAGGAACCCACGCGCGTATCGCGATCCTATTACATTTGATGCAATGGACGACTACCTGAAGCACATCATCTCGAAGCGTGAAGTGTATGATGTGACTGGTATCCAACTGATGAACTTCAACTCGATTTTCCAGCTCTACGCCATGAGGCGCGAGGGCAATGCTGCCTTGAAGCATGCCAAGAAGATCCTCTTCGTGCCTGATGCCCTGAGTTGGATGCTCACAGGTAACGAGGTCTGCGAATATACCATCGCTTCAACCTCTGAGTTGCTCGACCCAAGGACGAAACAACTCGACGAACGTCTGTTAGCCTCACTGGGACTGACACGTTCCATGTTTGGTAAGATGGTGAATCCAGGCACATTGATCGGTGTGCTGACTGACGAGGTGCAGAAGATGACAGGCTTAGGTCCTGTGCCCGTCATTGCCGTAGCAGGTCATGATACAGGATCAGCTGTGGCTGCTGTTCCTGCCAAGGATGAGAAGTTTGCCTACCTCTCAAGCGGCACATGGAGTCTGATGGGTATCGAGACGAAAGATGCCATCATCAACGACCTGAGCTACGAGCGTAACTTCACCAACGAGGGTGGTATCGAGGGTACGACCCGATTCCTGAAGAATATTTGTGGCATGTGGCTCTACGAGCGTTGTCGCCTGGAGTGGCCTGAAGAGGTCAGGAAACTGTCGCATCCAGAATTGCAGGGTTCAGCTATGCAGGTGGAAGCCTTCAGGAGCCTCATCAATCCAGATGATACTCTGTTTGCCAACCCCTCGTCGATGATTGGTGCCATCCAGTCTTATTGCCAACAGACCAACCAGCCAGTTCCAGAGACACCAGCAGAGATCTGCAGATGCATCTTCGACTCTCTGGCCCTGCGTTATCGTCAGGTGTTTGGATGGCTCAAGGAGTTTGCCAGCTTCGACATCGACGTACTGCACATCATTGGTGGTGGCAGTCTGAACAAATATCTGAACCAGTTTACAGCCAACTCTACTGGCACTACTGTCTTGGCTGGTCCTCAGGAGGGTACAGCCATTGGCAACATCATGTTACAAGCCAAGGCAGCAGGACTGGTGAAGGACATCTGGGAGATGCGCCAGATCATTGCCAACTCGCTTGAACTGGTGAAATATGAGCCCCAAGACCAAACTGCATGGGACGAGGCTTACGAGAAGTATCTAGGGATATTAAACATTAAAGATTAAACATTAAATATTCATTATAAAAAACAAACGATTTATGAAAGCAGAACTGATTGAAAAAGCTTATGCCGTAGCAAAAGAGCGCTACGCAGCCATTGGTGTTAATACAGACAAGGTCATTGAACAGCTGGAGCAGCAGCAGATCTCACTGCACTGCTGGCAGACAGACGACGTCGTAGGTTTCGAGCGCAACGAGGCCCTCAGTGGTGGTATTCAGACCACAGGAAACTATCCTGGTCGTGCCCGTAACATCGACGAGGTACGTCAGGACATCGAATTTGTGAAGACCCTCATCGCTGGTAATCATCGTCTGAACCTCCACGAGATCTATGGTGACTTCGGAGGCCAGTTCGTAGATCGCGACCAGGTGGAGGTAAAGCACTTCCAGAGCTGGATCGATTGGGCTAAGGAGAACAACATGAAGCTCGACTTCAACTCTACTTCGTTCTCACACCCCAAGAGTGGTGAACTGACGCTGTCGAATCCAGACAAGGGTATCCGTGACTTCTGGATTGAGCACACCAAGCGTTGTCGTCGTATTGCCGATGCAATGGGTAAGGCTCAGAACGATCCTTGTATCATGAACATCTGGGTACATGATGGTTCGAAGGATATGCCTGTACAGCGTAAGAAGTATCGTGAGATCCTCGCAGCCTCACTCGATGAGATCATGGAGGAGAAGCTGGATGGTGTCAAGAACTGTTTCGAGGCCAAGCTGTTTGGTATCGGACTGGAGAGCTATACCGTAGGTTCACATGACTTCTATACAGCCTACTGTGCTACCCGTAAGCAGATGTACACCCTCGACACTGGTCACTACGAGCAGACGGAGAATGTATCAGACTTCGTTTCTACGTTGCTGATGTACGTTCCTGAGCTGATGCTCCACGTGTCTCGCCCAGTTCGCTGGGATTCAGACCACGTGACCATCATGAACGACCAGACACTCGATCTGTTCAAGGAACTCGTTCGTTGCGATGCTTTGGATCGTGCCCATGTTGGTCTTGACTACTTCGATGCTTCCATCAATCGTATCGGAGCCTACCTCGTTGGTACACGTGCCACTCAGAAGTGTATCCTGCAGGCACTGCTCGAGCCAAAGGCCAAACTACGCGAGTATGAGGACAAGGGTCAGAACTTCGAGCGCCTTGCCCTGATGGAGGAAGCCAAGAGCATGCCTTTCGGTGCCGTATTCGATTACTTCAACCTGAAGAACAACGTTCCTGTAGGCGAGGAGTACATCGCTGCCATCCAAAAGTACGAGAAAGAGATTACTTCTAAGAGATAATGGAGATTGTTTTAGGATTACTGATCATTGCCATTGGCGCCTTCTGCCAGAGCAGCTGCTACGTACCTATCAATAAGATCAAGGACTGGTCGTGGGAGAGCTACTGGATTGTGCAGGGTGTGTTCGCCTGGCTGATCTTACCGTTCATGGGTGCTCTGCTGGCTGTGCCAGCAGGGCATTCCCTGTTTGAGCTGTTCACTGCAGAACAGTCGTTCAACATCTGGATGACCATCTTCTTTGGTGTACTTTGGGGAGTAGGTGGCCTGACTTTCGGACTCTCCATGCGTTACCTAGGGGTAGCCCTCGGACAGTCGATAGCCCTTGGCACCTGTGCAGGACTGGGTACTATCATGGGACCTGTGCTGCTCAACTTCTTCTTCCCTGAGCTCAATGCGCTGGAGTCGCTGACCTTTGCCGTGATTCTGGGTGTAGTGGTTACCCTGATTGGTATCGCCATCATTGGTGTGGCTGGAAGCATGAAAGCTGCCTCACTCTCTGAAGAGGAGAAGAAAGCTGCTGTGAAGGACTTCAACTTCCCCAAAGGACTGGCCATCGCCCTGCTTGCAGGATTTATGAGTGGTTGCTTCAATGTGGGACTCGAGTTTGGTAAGGGTATCAACTTCGGTGAACTGACTGATCCGATGTTCCGTACATTGCCAGCCACCTTGCTTGTGACCTTCGGAGGATTCATCACCAACGCTGTCTATTGCTTCTACCAGAATCAAGTCAATAAGACGTGGGGCGACTATAAGAAAACGTCTGTATGGGGCAATAACCTCTTGTTCTGTCTGTTGGCTGGTGCCCTCTGGTATTCACAGTTCTTCGGACTGTCATTAGGCAAGGGTTTCCTCACGGAATCACCCACACTGACCACACTCGCCTTCTGTATCCTGATGGCGCTCAATGTCGTTTTCTCAAATGTCTGGGGTATCATCCTGAAAGAATGGAAGGGCTGTTCACAGAAGACCATCACCGTACTCATCGTAGGTATCGTGGTTTTGGTCATCTCATGTTTCCTCCCACAACTGATTTAAAGCTATAAGAGTAATCATATGAAAAGTATTTTGGAAGGCCGCGAAGAACTGAAGGCGGTCGTATATCAGATAGCCGAGGTGACAGGCTACCTCTGGCAGAAAGGCTGGGCAGAACGCAATGGCGGTAACATCACCGTCAATGTCACTGAGTATATGGACGACGCCTGCGAAGCCATGAAGGCCATCTCGGAAGTGAAGCAGATTGGTATGGTATTGCCGCAGCTCAAGGGAAAGTACTTCTATTGCAAGGGTACTGGCAAGCGCATGCGTGACCTCGCCAAGGAGCCTATGCAGAACGGCAGTATCATCCGTATTCTCGACGATTGTGCTTCTTACGAGGTAATCGCTGACGAGAACGTGGTACCTACGTCAGAGTTGCCCACACACCTGGCACTGCAGAACTATCTGCTGGAGACAGGTTCTTGCTACAAGGCGACCCTGCATACCCATCCCATCGAATTGGTGGCCATGAGCCATATCCAACGTTTCTTGAAAGGGGATGAGATGACACGCGTGCTGTGGTCGATGATACCTGAGACACTGGCTTTTGCACCTCTGGGCATTGGTATCGTACCTTACGCCTTGCCATCATCTGTGGCACTGGCAGAGGCTACTCTCGAACAGATCAAGACCCACGATGTCGTGTTGTGGGAGAAACATGGTACGGTAGCTGTGGGTACGGACATCATGGATGCCTTCGATCAGACAGACGTACTCTGCAAGGCTGCCAACATCTACATGTGTGCCCGTTCTATGGGCAGTGAACCTGATGGCATGACAGAGGAACAGATGAAAGAAGTGCAGGATGTGTTCAACCTGCCGAAGAAACGTCCGTGCTGATATAAAAAACGTGAAAAGTTTGCTCGTTTAGGAAATTCTTCGTAACTTTGCAGCTAGTTATGAACAACAACCTACAAGAGCAAACAAAGTGGAGTGAGAATGTGATTTTGGTCGATGCTGACTATGTCGACAAAGTCGCATTCTCACTTATTGTGAACTTTGAAAGGATGATTGGACGCAGGATTCCACAGGCTGATTTCGCCAAGTGGATCGACTGCATTGCCCTTGATGGAGGTATCCGCGAGGGAGAACATGAGACACAAGTAGTGCTGATCCATCAGAAAGACAAGTCACAGATGGAGAACTTCACTCCTGGCCACTATACAGAAGAACTGAACAGCAAGGCTTTCAAGGATCATCTGGGGGAGTTTGTCATCAACGCCTATCCGCTGGAAGATATTGCTGGAGGAGAAGATTATCTTGCTGACGCCCTACAGATGGTTGCTGTTCAGAAGGAGGTCAAGCGCATCATGGTGATTCCCAATGCCGAGGACACTTATATATATAATAAGGTTCGCGAGGCACTCAACCGTCTGGACGATGACGAAAAGCGCATCACAGTCTTCGCCATGCAACCAATGCCTGGTGGAAACTTCCGACAGGAGATACTGGGATATTCGCTGATGGCAGCCCTTGGCATCAGAGCCGACGAGATCAATAGTAAATCGTGAATCATATAAATAGTAAATCGTAAATCAGTAAATCGTAAATAGTATTATGGCTAAAGTATTAATGATTGGCGCAGGAGGCGTCGCTACGGTAGCAGCATTCAAGATTGCGCAGAATGCTGACGTGTTTACCGATTTTATGATTGCCAGTCGTCGCAAAGCCAAGTGTGACAAAATTGTGGAAGACATTCACAAGGCTGGCTACAAGATGGACATCAAGACCGCTCAGGTGGATGCTGACGATGTAGAGCAGTTGAAGGCACTCTTCAGCAGCTACAAGCCTGAGCTTGTCATCAATCTCGCCCTACCCTATCAGGACCTGACGATTATGGATGCTTGTCTGGCTTGTGGCTGTAACTATCTCGATACAGCCAACTACGAGCCAAAGGACGAGGCTCACTTTGAGTACAGCTGGCAGTGGGCTTATAAGGACCGCTTTGAGCAGGCAGGACTGACAGCCATCCTTGGATGTGGTTTCGATCCTGGTGTATCTGGTGTTTATACAGCTTATGCTGCCAAGCACCATTTCGACGAAATCCACTATCTGGACATCGTAGACTGCAACGCTGGTGATCACCATCATGCCTTCGCCACGAACTTCAACCCAGAGATCAACATCCGTGAGATTACCCAGAAAGGACTCTATTATAAGGATGGGCAGTGGATTGAGACAGAACCGTTGGAGATCCACAAGCCACTGACCTACCCCAACATCGGTCCACGTGAGAGCTATCTACTGCACCATGAGGAACTGGAGTCATTGGTAAAGAACTATCCCACCATCAAACAAGGACGTTTCTGGATGACCTTCGGTGAACAATATCTGAAACACCTCGATGTAATCCAGAATATTGGTATGAGTCGTATCGACGAGATTGTCTATGAGGCTCCTTTGGCTGATGAGCCCGAAAAGACCGTCAAGGTGAAGATCGTACCTCTGCAGTTCTTGAAGGCTGTGCTGCCTAATCCTCAGGATTTAGGTGAGAACTACGAGGGTGAGACCTCTATTGGTTGTCGCATCCGTGGTATCAAGGATGGTCAGGAACATACCTATTACGTCTACAATAACTGCAAACACCAGGAAGCCTATAAGGAGACTGGTATGCAGGGAGTCAGCTATACCACTGGTGTGCCTGCCATGATCGGTGCGATGATGTTCGTCAAAGGTATCTGGAAGAAACCTGGTGTATGGAACGTGGAGGACTTCGATCCTGATCCATTCATGGAACAGTTGAACAAACAAGGGTTGCCTTGGCACGAAGTGCATGATGGCGACCTCGAACTATAATTTTTAACTCTTAAATTTCTAAAGCTATGGCAAAGAAAGAAGAAGCTGCGGAGCAACTGACTCCGCAACAGCAGAAGCTCAAGGCTCTGCAGGCTGCAATGGCCAAAATTGAGAAGGACTTCGGTAAAGGCGCCATCATGCGCATGGGTGATGAAAAGATTGATAACGTAGAGGTGATTCCTACTGGTAGCATCAGTCTGAATGCTGCACTGGGTGTGGGAGGTTATCCCAAGGGACGAATCATCGAGATCTACGGTCCTGAGTCATCAGGTAAGACCACATTGGCTATTCATGCTATTGCAGAGTGTCAGAAAACAGGCGGTGTCGCTGCATTCATCGATGCAGAACATGCCTTCGACCGTTTCTACGCAGAGCATCTGGGTGTCGATGTCGACAACCTTCTGATCTCTCAGCCCGATAACGGCGAACAGGCACTGGAGATTGCAGACCACCTGATCCGCTCAAGTGCCATCGATATCATCGTCATCGACTCTGTGGCTGCCCTGACACCAAAGAAGGAGATTGAGGGCGATATGGGTGACTCTGCAGTAGGCCTGCAGGCCCGTCTGATGAGTCAGGCACTGCGTAAGCTGACCTCAACCATCTCCAAGACGAAGACAACCTGTATCTTCATCAATCAGCTTCGTGAAAAGATCGGTGTGATGTTTGGCAACCCAGAGACAACGACAGGTGGTAATGCCCTGAAGTTCTATGCTTCCGTACGTATAGACATCCGCAAGAAAGAGACCTTGAAGGATGGTGACACGCCTATCGGAAACCTTGTGAAAGTCAAGGTGGTAAAGAACAAGGTGGCTCCTCCTTTCCGTAGGGCAGAGTTTGAGATTACTTTCGGTGAAGGTATCTCGAAGATTGGTGAGATTGTCGACCTGGGTGTTGAATACAACATCATCAAGAAGAGTGGCTCATGGTTCAGCTACGGCGACTTGAAATTAGGTCAAGGACGTGATGCCGTCAAGGAATTGCTGAAAGATAATCCTGAACTATGCGAGGAATTGGAAGCAAAGATCATGGAAGCTATTACTAAAGCACAAACACTATAAAATAATCCCCCAGCCAAACGGTTGGGGGATTATTATGTCGTTTCCACTTTAGAGTGGTGTACCATTCTTAAGTGCTTTCTTCTTAGGAACAATCTTTGTATTTGGTCTCTTCGAACTTGGACTCTTGGCCGCAGCAGGGCCATCCTTGGTGTAATACTTTGATACAGATCCTGTGCCGTCAAAATCAACATACAACAGTTTATTGTTCGAGCGGTTGAATATCCACGTGTACATACCATTCTGACCTTGCACAATCTTATTAGGCTCACCAGCAGCCATCATCACCTCATCCTCTGAGAAACCGATACCCACGTGACCCTGACGAATCATCGCACGGCTGCCCTCAGATGTCTGAACCTTCTTGCCAGGACCAGGAGCAAAGATATATCCGAAATAGTCTTCCTGATTTTCTGCACGATGACTGTCAAGTACCATATCGATGAAGAAGAAGGTACCCAGAGTGGTATTCTTCAACTTAATAGTCGCCTTGTCGTCAGTCTTGTGAGGTGTAATGCTCTCAATCTGATATTCTGCCATACGTGGGATAGCCTGTACTTTCTTGGTAACCTCGTTCAACATAAATGTAGGATACTTCGTGTGGATAATCCTACCCAGATATACCCTATAATTATAACTGTTGACTGCCATAATGTCATCTACAAGCTCGAAAGAGTTCTTAAACAGATACTTGGCATTGTCTGTAACAAACTCATCATCACGCATACCACAATTGGTCTTGGAGATGGCCACATTCTGATAGAACTCATTACCATCCTTATCCTCCACGATAATCTTCACCGGGAAACTACGTGTGCCGACACCTATGGCTGTCACCTTCACCTGCATGCCCTTATCAACAATGACGTCCTGGAAACCATCAGTGTCATAATCCGTATCAATGCGATAGAACTGTGTCTTGGTATACAGTGTCTTACCCATCAGCTTATCCCTCGCAATGTCGACATCGCCCAAGTAAGCCAACGTAGGCACACCTGTCTTCGAATAGCAATAGTCATCAAACGAGCCACTAGGAATCTCATAATAGTAATTTTTGCCATTGTCCTGACAGACAAAATTAATACGCGCATGACCATCAGGACCCTCGGTATGTCCCTTGTAGATCATAATCTTATATTTCAAGGGCATACTGCTCACCTCCTTACCAGTAGAGGCATCAGTAAAGGTCTTTACCACCAGGTCGTACTTCTCGGGCAACACCATGAACTTCATGCCTTCTTCCCAGTCACACAGACTATAGAACTTGAAGTTCTGTCCAATGAAATCCGCTGCCGCCTGTTCCTCCTTTAAAAGGGTTTCCAGGTCTTGAGACAATTCAGGCATCACACCCTTCTTGACGTTGCGAGTCTTTACAATGTAGGAATTCTCCTGAGCCGAGGCTGCCACAAAGACAAGCGCCATCAAGGCCGTTAAAATCACTTTTTTCATGACTACCGATAGTTTTATTATAGAATTCTGACTGCAAAGATAAATTAATTCCCGCGAAACACCAAATTATTTGTGCCAAAATGACGTGACAAAAAACATTTTTAGCAAAAAACGACATTTTGGCACATGCTTTGCTATTCGTTTCGTGGTTTTTTGTCCTTTAAACTCTCTTTATGAGGGGTTGGCGCAAGCCAGGGATTAAATAGAAATTATTAATTAAAAAAAATAGATTATGGGAAAGATTATTGGAATTGACTTAGGAACTACCAACAGCTGCGTTGCCGTATTCGAGGGTAACGAGCCTGTAGTTATTGCCAATAGCGAGGGTAAGCGTACAACGCCTTCAGTCGTTGGTTTCGTTGAGAATGGTGAGCGTAAGATCGGTGATCCTGCCAAGCGTCAGGCTATCACCAATCCAAAGAACACTGTTTACTCTATCAAGCGTTTCATGGGCGAGAACTGGCAGCAGACCGAGAAGGAGATTGCTCGCGTACCTTATTCTGTTGTAAATGAGGGTGGTTATCCCCGTGTAGATATCAACGGTCGCAGGTACACACCGCAGGAGATCTCTGCTATGGTTCTTCAGAAGATGAAGAAGACTGCAGAGGACTATCTCGGACAGGAGGTTACAGAGGCTGTCATCACCGTACCTGCCTACTTCTCTGACTCTCAGCGTCAGGCTACCAAGGAGGCTGGTCAGATTGCCGGTCTGGATGTGAAGCGTATCGTGAACGAGCCTACAGCCGCAGCTCTGGCATACGGTGTTGACAAGGCTAACAAGGATATGAAGATTGCCGTATTCGACCTCGGTGGTGGTACATTTGATATCTCTATCCTTGAGTTCGGTGGTGGCGTATTCGAGGTACTTTCTACCAATGGTGATACGCACCTGGGTGGCGACGACTTCGACCAGGTAATCATCGACTGGCTGGTACAGGAGTTCAAGAACGACGAGGGTGCTGACCTGAAGAGCGATCCTATGGCTATGCAGCGTCTGAAGGAGGCTGCTGAGAAGGCTAAGATTGAGCTGAGCTCATCTACAAGCACAGAGATCAATCTGCCTTACATCATGCCTGTAGGTGGTGTGCCAAAGCACTTGGTTAAGACGCTGACTCGTGCCAAGTTCGAGCAGCTGGCTCACGATCTGATCCAGGCTTGTCTGGCTCCATGCCAGAAGGCTATCGCTGATGCGCACTTGACAACTGCCGATATCGACGAGGTGATCCTCGTAGGTGGTTCAAGCCGTATCCCAGCTGTTCAGACGCTGGTTAAGAACTACTTCGGCAAGGAGCCTTCTAAGGGTGTAAATCCTGATGAGGTGGTTGCCGTAGGTGCTTCAATCCAGGGTGCTATCCTGAACAAGGAAGGTGGCGTAGGCGACATCGTATTGCTTGACGTTACTCCTCTGACACTGGGTATCGAGACCATGGGTGGTGTGATGACCAAGCTGATCGATGCTAACACAACCATTCCTTGCAAGAAGAGCGAGGTATTCTCTACCGCAGCTGACAATCAGACAGAGGTAACCATCCACGTGCTTCAGGGTGAGCGCCCAATGGCTGCTCAGAACAAGAGTATTGGTCAGTTCAACTTGACTGGTATCGCTCCTGCACGTCGTGGTATTCCTCAGATCGAGGTAACCTTTGATATCGACGCCAACGGTATCCTGAAAGTTTCTGCCAAGGATAAGGCCACAGGCAAGGAGCAGGCCATCCGTATCGAGGCCTCATCTGGTCTGTCACAGGATGAGATCAACCGTATGAAGGCTGAGGCAGAGCAGAATGCCGAGAACGATAAGAAGGAGCGCGAGCGCGTTGACAAACTGAATCAGGCTGACTCTATGATCTTCCAGACTGAGAACCAGCTGAAGGAGCTTGGCGATAAGATTCCAGCTCAGCACAAGCCAGCCATCGAGCAGGCTCTGCAGCAGCTGAAGGATGCTCACAAGGCAGGCGACATCGCTGCCATCGACACTGCTATCGCAGCCTTGAACACTGCTTGGCAGACTGCCTCACAGCAGATGTACCAGCAGTCTGGCGCAGCCGGCCAGCCTGGCGGTGACCAGTTCACTGGAGGCCAGCAGGCAGGAGGCCAGCAGGCCAGCGGCAACAAAGCCGACGACATCCAGGACGCCGACTTCGAGGAGGTGAAGTAAGAATAGATAAGCAACAATAAGAAAATCATAAAAAAGTGGTGTAATCCAAGTGGTTACACCACTTTTTGTTATTGTTAAACTTTGTTTCATTTCTTGCTTTTTTCGGATTTTTACCGTAATTTTGCGACATATTTGCGACACGACTTAATTGGCGATGAGATGCAACTTAAAAATACTTATACGGATTAATACATATTAAAAGGACGAAAATATGCCAGCTTTAAAATTTCAGATTAAACGGAAATGCGAAATGTGCGGAGCAACCTTCATTGCAAAGACGCTCGAGTCTAAGTACTGCTCTAAGCACTGCATTGACATGGCCTATAAGCAGAAAAAGGCAGCAGCTAAAAAGGCTGAGCAATTCAAACAAATTGCCCAGAAAGTTCCGGATGCAAGAGAATATATCTCTGTAGCGGAAGCTGTAGCCATGTACTCCATCGGGCGAGACACGATTTACCGTCTGATAAAGAAAGGGGCTATACCTTATATAAATATAGGGGAAAGACTGACACGGATAAAAAGGACAGAACTTGAAAAAATGTTCCCTAAGCGTGAGGAGCCAATAGAAAAAGACAAGCCCCTACCAAGACTATATAGCTTGGAGCCAGAGGATTGTTATACAATTGGGGAAATATCCAAGAAGTACCGAATTGACGACAGCACTGTTTGGGCTCACATTAGGAAGTATTCCATCCCAACCCGTCAGATAGGCAATTATGTGTATGCCCCCAAAAAGGAAATCGACAAACTTTATAAGAGCTTATGAAGAAACCATTAGCACATACGAAAGTTACGGTTAAACTCCGCAAATCACAGTATAAAGAGGAATGGTATCTCATTGTTGAAGCCTACCCTGTAGTAAAAGCTGGCAATAAGGTGGAACGGATAGTGGAATCTGTCAATAGGACAATCACCACTCCCATCTGGGACAAGTCATCCTCTACCCGATCATCCGGTTTTAAGCCCAAACGAGACATCAATGGCATTATTATGTGCCGTTCTACCCTCGATCAAGAATCTTGTATCTATGCAGACAACGTAAGGAAACTACGCCAGCACGAATACGACAACCAATCACTTTATACTGACAAGGAAAGCGAGATTGCGGCACAGAATGAGCGTTCTGAGCAGGACTTTATTGAGTACTTCAAGAAGATTACTTATTCTCGTCACCCCAATTCTTCAGATTCCATTATTGTCAACTGGAATCGTGTAGCAGCTCTCCTTGAAATCTTCTCAGAGAACAAGCCTATACCATTTTCGACCATATCGGTAAAATGGATGGAAGAATTTAAGATGTTCCTTCTCACAGCCCCACAAGGGGGTTCCAAGAAAGGACCTATCTCACAAAACACAGCTTCAACATACTTCTCCATCATCAAAGCCGGACTCAAGCAAGCCTTTATTGACGAATATCTTACTATTGACATCAGTGAGAAAGTAAAGAATATCCCAACGAAGGAAAGCAGGCGCGAAGTGCTTACCATTGAAGAGGTAAACAAGTTGGCAGACACACCTTGCTCTAACAACATCTTGAGAAGAGCCTCGTTTTTCTCAATCTTGACTGGATTAAGACACTGTGACATCAAAGAACTGAAATGGGGGCAGATAGTTAGGCACAATGATTCTTGGCGCATCAACTTCAATCAGGAAAAGACAGATGGCGTCGAATACATGCCTATATCAGACCAAGCCTATGAACTATGCGGAGAGAGACGTGATCCTGACAGACTTGTGTTTGAAGGACTCATGGATCCTTCGTGGATTAATCGGCCTGTCAAGAAATGGATTGAAGCAGCAGGAATCACCAAGCACATTACCTTCCACTGTTTCAGGCACAGTTATGCGACGCTACAACTTACAAATGGAACTGACATCTTTACCGTCAGCAAAATGATGGGACACACTAATGTCAAGACCACTCAAATATATGCAAAAGTTGTAGATGCTAAGAAAGAAAAGGCCGCCAAAGCTATCACCATCGACAATCTCGGAAAAAATGAGCCCAAGCAGTAGCACCACTTTGATTTCCTGATAGTTAGCACCATTTTGGTGGGAGTGTGGAGCACGTTTGCACCACCTCCCACCAACGTTTGCACCACCTTTTTTCTCGATTTTTATCCATTTTTATCCCATTTACCCGTCCTCAAGGTGTTTTTCATCTTGATTAATTATTGATTTCTTCCTTTTTTGAGGAGGTTACAATTAATCTCCGTTAAATAAACAGGTGCAATGGTGGTGCATATTAACACTTGATATGCACTTTTGAAATAAAGCCGACCTTTGTGTCAAAATTTAAATTTTAAAATAATGACACGAATGATTAGCAATTTAGAAGAGATGCCCCAGGCATTAAACTACCTTATCTCAAAGGTAGAGAGTTTAGAAGAGATGGTGAACGAGTTGAGCGTCCAGAAAGATGTTCATGAACAGCCGGAATGGATGAACATTGACGATTTGCGTCAGTATCTTCCATCTCATCCTGCTAAGCAAACCATTTATGGATGGGTCAATGATAAGGTTATACCTTATTATAAGAACTCAAAGAAGTTAACGTTCAAGAAGTCGGAAATCGACGAATGGTTACACCAAGGACGTAGAAAGAGTACGGAAGACTTAGAGCGAGAAGCAAGCGAGTTTGTAAACTCTAAAAAGATTAAAGGAGGAAGAGCGTTATGATTGAAAACGATATTATCAACCAGTCATTCAAGGCACTCCAAGATGCAGAGCCTGTGAATGGAGGTGGTTTCATAGTTGAGCCGATGAACAAGTGCATTGAAGATGCACATTTGTTGCCACCATTGGTCTCACTCTACCCAGACATTGTGCTCGAAGGTGATCTCAGTATCATCTTCGGACAGTCTGGCATTGGCAAGACGATCTTTGCTATGCAAATAGCAAGATATATTGCCGAACAAGGCAAGCGGGTGTTATATGTGGACTGCGAAATGACACCCCGTCAACTTGGCAACCGCTATGAGAGTCCCAATTTCCCTTCCACCTTTCTTCGTGCTGAGATGGATAAAGAGCATCCTGCAGAGGATGTACTTAAAGGGATAGAGGAAGTGGCAGTTGCCAATTATGTGGATGTCGTGTTTATTGACAATATCACAGCCTTGGGTCAGTCGCTTGACAGAAGTGCTGATGCGGGAGCTCTGATGGCTTCACTAAACACCTTGAAGAAGAAATACAACTGGACGTTAGTGGTTCTCAACCATGTTCCCAAGATGTTTTCAGGCAACGTTCCTCTTTCCCTTTCGGCCATGCAGGGATCTGCCAAGATAAACCAGCTGATTGATGACGCTATAGGAATAGCACAATCCAGCATTGACCCAAACCTTGTTTATGTCAAACAGTGCAAGTGGCGAAATGGTGAGTTGACGATGGGCGCTGACCATGTGGCAATCTATGAGCGTCGTAAGGATGAATGTGGTAATCTGGGCTTTGTCAGTCGTGGCTTTGGAACTGAGCAGGAACACCTGAGTATTGAGAACGGCAACGATAGGGATGAGGTGAAGGCTCGTGTAAGGGAACTCTCTGGCAAGGGGATGACGCAGACAGCCATTGCCGAACAGCTCGGAATCTCGCAGAGTAAGGTTTCAAGACTTCTAAAAGAGTAATCCAAGATTATTCATTATTCACATTATTCATGCTGTATAATTGCATAATCTGCATAAATTGAATAAAGAAATGGATAAACAAGAATTGAAACAGATACTCGCCACCAAGGCTCCAGCCTATCAGCGATCTCTCATAGAGATACCGATGGACAGCTTTGTTACCCACCATTCCTCTTTGACAGACTATTTGGACAGCGTGTTAGGGGATAGTTCGAAGATGCAAAACAGGATTGATCATCTTGTCATGCGTTATCGGTTGGGAGCGACTGATGAAGTGAAGGGAGAGCATTATGGCACTTTGCTGCCTCGGATTAACCGCAAGGGGATGATTGTTGGAGGTAATGTCATACACTTCAATGTAGATGACGGATCAATCCTCAATCATGATGCACTTGTCAATCATCTCTATTCTTGGTATGCTTTCGACTATTATGTTGACCCTAACGTGTTCTTTGGTGAACACCTGTTGTATGGCAGACAGGCTGTCGTTGTCCAAGAAGAGAAGACTGCCCTGCTTGGCACGTTGGCTTATCCTGATATCGAATGGTTGGCAGTAGGCGTTGGCAATAATCTGACAGACGAAATGATGAAGAAGCTCATAGGGAGACAAATCGTCCTCTACCCTGATGACTTCTGCGTTGATTTTTGGTCGGAACATTTCGGTGGCAAGTTCAAGGTGGATGACAGTTTTACCCACCAAGACATTAACCAGTATCTGATAGACATCATCCATAAACAGTCAGTACCATGATCCGTAACGAGCGTGCAGGGAGATGAAGGGCTTGCCCTTGATATAGCCCACTATAACTACGAGCTTCGCTTTCGTAGTTGTGGGCTCTTCCGAGGGACTCAGGGCTTTGCCCTAAGAACCCACCAAGGGCTGCTTGCCCTATGGAACCTCGCAAGGGGGTGACCCTCCCCCTTGACCGCCCCGCTCAGTGGCATCTGCCCCTAAGA